>Ga0129324_10001381_pt1 | contig 15712 bp, 19 predicted proteins | sample CPBDNA_7_FD_96879 | JGI IMG/M metagenome (GOLD analysis project Ga0129324, IMG submission 96879) | Freshwater to marine salinity gradient microbial communities from Chesapeake Bay, USA - CPBay_Spr_15_0.2_DNA | ecosystem: Environmental > Aquatic > Marine > Coastal | place: USA: Chesapeake Bay... | reverse complement strand
ATGAAGGGGCAAGCGAGCGACTAGCAAGAGCGGCCTAATCGTTTCAGAGCCAACATCGAGACCTCGCTCGTGAAGTAGTTCTTCGACATTCCGCAGAGAAAGCGGAAACCGGACGTCCATCATTACGGCCAAGCGGATGACCTCAGGCGATGTCTTGAAATAAAGGGTTTGAGTTTCTCATACCTCAAAATTAGGCGGAGTAGCTATTTTAGTCAAAGTGGAGTTTAATCTGACAATGCCTATAGTAGAGTGACACGATCATATCCGGAGAATCCATGTCCAACAGTTCTCTTCACGACGACGCGATCATTTTTGACGGTCTGATTATCTCCAACTGGGACAGAAACATATTCGCTGACATGCGGCGCGGTGGCTTGACCGGTGCCAATTGTACCTGCTCCATCTGGGAGGGGTTTCGCGACACAATGATCAACATAGGCCGGTGGAATCGCTGGTTTGACGAATTTGGCGACCTGATTATTAAGGCGCGCAGTGTTTCTGATATCCGTCAGGCCAAGAAAGACGGTAAGACGGCGATCGTTCTTGGATTTCAGAATACCAGCGCTTTTGAAGACCGTCTGGACTTCATTCAGGTTTTCAAGGATTGCGGTGTCGGCGTCGTACAGATGACGTACAATACACAGAATCTTGTCGGCAGCGGCTGCTATGAATCAACCGACAGCGGCCTCTCAGATTTTGGCCACGAAGTTGTCGTAGAGATGAACCGCGTGGGTATCTTGTGCGATCTTAGCCATGTCGGCTCGACAACCTCGCATGATGTCATCTTGGCGTCGCAGGCACCTGTTGCATATAGTCATTGTCTGCCAAAAGGGTTGAAAGACCATCCGCGCAACAAGACTGACGATGAACTCCGATTTATCGCCGAGAAGGGTGGATTTATTGGTGTGACCATGTTCACGCCATTTTTACGTCGTGGACCTGAATCGGGTATCGAAGATTATATTGAGGCAATCGAATATGTGATCAACATTGCCGGTGAGAATTCCGTGGGTATTGGTACAGATTTCACGCAGGGCTACGGTGACGAATTCATGGAATGGATCACCCGAGATAAAGGTTATGCGCGGCGCCTAACCGAATTCGGTCCGGTAAAATTTCCCGACGGCTTTTCGAGTATCGGTGATTTTCCGAATCTGACGCAGGGTATGGAGAAGGCGGGCTGGTCCGAGAGTCGCATTTGTAAGGTCATGGGCGAGAATTGGATACGTGTCCTTGATGACGTTTGGGGCGGCTAAGTCTTGAGTAAGGGCATGCCAGATGTAGTAGTCTAGCAGCCTAGCGTTAAACCGGATGCCCACTTAAGATTATTCATACTTCTATTGCAGGAGTTTACGCTTTCGGCTTTTTGTCTGTTCCTTGATCCGATCCGGTTGGCATTAAATGAACGTGATGACCGTTGCCAGATCCCCTGTAGCCGGCGCGTTCTGACATTGAACAACCGTCCCGTACAGGCGTAATGTCGTGATGCGTAGGTGGTCTACTTCTAGCCGAGGCTGTTGAAAAACTCACCAATTGGGTCGTGCAAGGTTTTGGCTGATTAAATTTTGTAAAGGACAGGTCGCCGAAAAAGGCATGATAGTCGATCTATGCGGCGCCTGGACGAGGTGTCGTCATTTTTGACCGATCCCTTCGTATCTAGAGTGCATGGCAAGGCCCAGCGGGCAATAAATTTCTAATCAAATCTCGATTTCAGAGTTTTTCAACAGCATCATTCATTTGCGGAAACCGGCTACCAAGTTAGCCTCAATTTTGCTATCAGATACTTGAAGACTTGTTGAGAGATAAAGCCACCATCACTGCAAGCCAAATGACCTCGGACGACGTCTTGAAATAACGGAAAGGCGAAGTTTTCATCATCAGATGAGGCTATAAAGTCGGCGCTTCATACTCAAGCCAGTTTAATCTGACAATGCCCGTAGGATCGTTTGTAACCAAGCGCCTACGGTCAAAGTCTGTCGGTCATCGTTTATGCGTCCCATCAATTGCACGCCGACAGGCATTCCTGTCTGGCCGGTCAGGCCCGGTACGTTCAGGCACGGCCCCTGAAGTGCAGTACCCAAGCGGTTAAAGACAGGGCTGCCTGTAGCATCAAGTCCCAGCGGCGCTTCGCCCGGCGCACTCGGGCAAAGAAGAACATCAATCCCGTCCATGGCGCTATCCAGTGCAGCTTGTGCCTCAGTGACGGTGGTGAGCGCCTGATCGAACTGTTCGAATGTATAGGCTGCGCCCACATCGGCCCGCTCGGCAAAGCTTTTGCTGACCCGATCACGACAAAACGTCAGTTCGTAGGCTGCAGAAGTTGCGGCCTGATAGTCGACAATCACACCTTGAGCCTCGCTCAGCCGATTGAAAATTTTCGGCAGTGTAATGTCTTTCACCGTCGCTCCGCCCTCAGCCGCCAACCGTGCCGCCGTTTCCAGGGCGGTTCGGGTGTCCTGGTCAGCCTCCGACCACTCGGGTGTGCGGCACAAACCGATGCGGGCGCGGACATCAAAGGCTTCGTCGATGCGCCAATTTGCGCGACCGTTGAGAGCAGAGGCGAAATGTGCGATGTCCGCCACGTCGCGAGCGAACAGGCCCACCGTGTCGAAGATATCGGCAAGCGGCCGGACGCCCGTGCGGTCAATTAGTCGGTAGCTCGGCTTGTAGCCAACGACGCCGCAAAAAGACGCTGGGCGAATGGTCGATCCCACGGTCTGCGATCCAAAAGCAAGGGGGACCATGAAATCGGCAACCGCTGCGGCCGAACCGCTGGACGATCCCCCTGGTGTGTGCGCCGGATTATGTGGATTTGCGGTTTTTCCCGGATTGAAATAAGCGAATTCCGTGGTCACTGTTTTGCCGAGGATCACCCCATCTGCGGCGCGGGTCAGAGAGACGGTGGCCGCATCCGATGCCGGGCGGCAACCATCGTAGATCGGCGAGCCGTAACCGGTCGGCATATCCGCAGTATCGAACAGGTCCTTAACGGCCACGGGCAATCCTCTTAGTTTCCCGCCTGCCGGTCTGGCATCGACGGCCTGGGCGGCCTTGCGGGCCATTTCGGGATCAATGAATTTCCACGCGCCGACGGTATCTTCCCGTTCAGCGATGCGTTCCAGACAAGCGCCCGTCAGGGCCGTAGCTGTCAGGCTCCCATCCTCGATCCGTCTAAGAGCGTCCAGGGCGGAAAGTTCATTGGCTTTTGCGAGGTTCAAGATTGGGCACTCCACCGACTGGCGATCCTCTTGTAGGCCTCTACCGCCTGGTTAATCCGGTCGACCAAGCAATATTCGTCCGTCTGGTGGGCCATCGCAGTTTCGCCGGGTCCGAGAATCACCGTTGGAGCGCCGCCGTACGCGGGGGTCAGGGCCGAGGCATCGGTAAAATAGGGGGCCGTGTTGGCCTCGGGGCGTTCACCCAGTATATCTGTCATCACGTCGAACACATCCTGCATCCATTCATTACGGATATCGGTCAACACGCCGCCGACGTTCACGAAAGATGTTAGAGAGACTTCTTTACCCAGATAACCGGAGAGGTCAGTGTGAATTTTTTCGTGATCCATGCCCACCGTCGTGCGGACGTCGATTCCGACCTCGGCCGCATCGGGGACTGAGTTGACGTTCAAACCACCGTTTACCACCCCGACATTCAACGTCGGCTTGCCCAGCACCGGATCGCGGGCAATGTTGAAATCAAAGTCCTCCAGTTTGCTGATCGCGCGCGCCGCCTTGTAAACCGCATTGTCGCCTTTTTCGGGCATGGAACCATGTGCCGTCACGCCGGTGGTCCGGGCGGTTAGCCAAATCGCACCCTTGTGGCCAAGCAGGGGTTGGTTGTGCGTCGGTTCGGCAACGACAATGGCACCTGCAGTACCCAAAACATCGCCACGGTTGGCCATGTCGTAAGAACCTTCGCAGCCGGTTTCCTCGCCGGCGGTGATGACCAGCACTACGCCTGGTCCTTGTGAAAGCTCTTCTTTCATTTCAAGGCAGGCAACGACGAACGCTGCAACGCCGCTTTTCATATCGGTTGATCCACGGCCATAAAGTTTGCCGTCTGAAATTTCACCGGCAAAGGGATCGACACTCCAGGACGCTGCACCCAGAGGCACCGTGTCAATATGCCCTGTAAAGCATAAAGGGGGGACTTCAGTTGTACCGCCAATCCGTGCCACCAAGCTGGTTCGGCGGTCGGCGAATTCAAGATAGGTGACGGAAAATCCCGCGTCCTCAAGCAGCTTGCCAAGGTGTTCCGCGCAAGGCCGTTCGTTTCCCGGCGGATTGATTGTGTTGAAGGCGACAAGGGTCCGGGTTAACTCCACGGGATCAAGAGAGGCGTTCATGAATTTATCTTTCTTGGTAATTTAGATTCCGTTGATGGGCGAGTGGGCAGGCGGCAATCTAAGCGGGGCGGCTCGTGCCAATCAAGCCGTATGGTCGGGCAAGGTCGTTATGCGACTTTAGAAGGTTTGTGTTTTTGCGCAGTCAAGTGCCAGCTTAAAGACTTTGAACGATAAATTCATGGCCGATATTCGTGACGGGAACGTCTGCGAATGCGCAGCGGCCGACCTATATGGCTATAGGTTTTCCGAGAGTTAAAGTGAGTAAATCATTTGTCTAAGTGGTGATTGACAGGCTTGCAAAGCGGATCGCTATGTATCACCCTCGTATAATTAACGATGAGCAACATTTCGTGAGCATGGGGGGCTGGCAAGCGGATTCTAAGAAAATACCTGTTGCATAAGCTCTCCAATTAAAGCGGGGCCATTTTGCTCAGAAATCTAAAACAAAACAGGAGAGGTTATATGAAAATCAGTCTTAAATCGTGGGTGGCGACGGTCGCTGCCGCGGGTGTGTTGGCGCTGACCAGTGGCGCTAACGCTGATTCCGACGAGACGACCGGCTTGACCGACACCACCATCAAGGTCGGTGTGATGGGGCCGTTCACCGGTAATGCATCAAGCTACAGCAAAACGCAGATCGGTCTGATGGCATATTTCAAGCACATCAACGATCAGGGCGGTATCCACGGTCGTAAATTCGAAATCGTTCAGGAAGACACGGCCTGCCAACCGGCCAAGGGTATTGCCGCAGCCAAGAAACTGCTGCACCAGGACAAAGTATTCTATATGCATGGAAACTCGTGCAGCGGTGTTGCAATGGCGGTCAAGCCGACCGTTTCGCCTACCGGTACGCCGTGGATTATCGCCCATGCGGTGAACCCGAACATCACCATGCCGGTGAACGAAAAGCGTTCGATTTTCCATGGCGTTCCGGCCGGGCCGGCCTATGGTTCGACGATGGGTCGTTTTGTCATGTCGAAACCGGGAACCAAGCGCATCGCTGTCATTGCGCACACAAACGATTGGGCGAAAAGCTATTGCAGCCCGGCGATCGACGCCATCAAGGAAAGTGGCGGAGAGATCGTCGCCGAAATGGCACTGGAACGCGGTCAGACCGATTCCACGGCGCAAGTGCTGAAGCTAAAACAGGCTAATCCGGATTTCATCCTCGGCTGCCTTTATGAAGCTGAAACGGTGATCTTCTTGCGCGACGCCAAAAAATATCGCCTGACAGTGCCGGTGATGGGTACGGCCGGGACAGATCTGGAAAACACCCTTGCGCGCTTGGGTGATCAGGAAGCGGTCAACGGCTACTACGTTCTGCATGCTTTTGTCGACAAGGTCGATGGCCCGAAAATGAAAAAATGGAACGACATCATTCTGAAGTATTATCCGGATGAAACCATTACCGGGTTTAGTGCCGTTTCCATGGCCAGTGGCGTTGCCGCGGTTGAAGCTCTCAAGGCGGTGGGGCCGGATTTGACGCGTTCCAAGTTCATAGACGCGCTTGAGAATATCCGCGATCTGACCACGGGCATCTTGGCGTGCGACATTACCTGGACGCCGACGGATCACCATGGCTGCAAAAAGTCTGCTGTTGCCGGGTTTGTCGATGGCCAGCCGACGGTTTTGTCTGCTTGGGGCGAAACTTGGTAACTCGGGCATAGCCTGACGATCGATGGATGGGTCGCTCTGTCTTTGTGATGCAAATGTATCGAACGACAGAGCGGCCCAGCCCAGCGGCCAGAATTCCTATTTCACCATTTTCTGTTGCGAAGATCGGTAATCTTTATGCTTGCACAATTGACCATTAGCGGCCTCGCCCAAGGTGCTATTTACGCCTTGATCGCGCTTTCCTTAACCGTGGTGTATCGGGCGACGACGATCGTGAACTTCGGGCACGGCGATTTCGTCATGACCGGGGCTTTCGTCGTTTATATTCTGGTTATCCTAGCCGGTGTTCCCTACATCGGGGCGGCGTTTCTTGCCATTGCCATTCTTTTCGCCTTGGGAATTGCGATCAGTCGCGGCTTTATTGATCCGATCAAGGCCGGCCCCCATATCGGGTTTGCGATGATGAGTATTTCCGTCGGTTACGTCTTGCGTGGCTCCGCGCGTACCCTTTGGGGCCGGGAGGTGCTGCCGATGCCGCCGGTTTTTGATATTGAGCCGATCTTTATCGGCGATCTTGTGATTACGGGTGACGCCTTATTTATTGGTGCGATTGTCTCCGTCCTGCTGGCGGCTTTCTTTTTGATCTTTTACAAGACGAGCATCGGCACCGTGATTCAGGCGGTTTATCAATCCGAACGTGGAGCGACGCTCATAGGCATCAATGTTCGCTCATTCCATGAAATGATGTGGGGCGTAGGTCTTGCCATGGGGGCCATGGCGGGCATTCTGATCGCGCCGATTTCGTTGCTGCACCCCGATATGGGGGCGTCATTCCTTATCCGCGGTTTCGCGGCGATGACCCTGGGTGGGTTCGGATCCCTTGGTGGGGCTGTGCTGGGAGGCTTGTTGCTGGGCGTCTCTGAACAATTGTTCGGCGCCTATGTGAATTCGTCGCTGATGGATATCACGGCCTATTTGATAATTGTTGCCGTTTTGGTCATTCGTCCGGCCGGGCTATTCGGTCGCACCATTGCCGTACGGATGTAAGGGGAAGATGAATGAATAATACTGAAACCCCTATGCCGCCCAAAGAGACCTCAATTTCGCGGGCGCATCGGTTATTTTATCTCATTCCGGTGATGGCCTTGGCCATCCCGTTCGTCGCCAACGAGTATCTGCAATTCATGACCAATATGATTTTGGTCTATTCTGTCGTCACCGTTGGCTTCAACGTAATTATCGGCAACTTGGGCCAACTTGCGTTCGCCAACACGGCGTTCTTTGGCATAGGTGCTTATACCGCGGCGATTTTAATGGTTTATGCGGGCTTTCCATTCGTGCTGGCGGTGGTTGCAGCCGCTTTGATAGGTGGCCTTGGGGGCTTCTTAGCCAGTGTCACGGCCCTGCGCGGTATTCGGCTTTATTATCTGGCCATCATTACGCTTGCATTCGGCGAGTTGATGCGTTGGGTCTATCTGCATGCCGACGGCGTCACGAAGGGATCAGACGGTCTGCAGATGCCAAAACCTGACTTCTTCGGTATTTCCATGAATAACGAAACGGTGAAGTTTTACGTCTTCTTGCTCATTGCCGTGTTGCTGATCAAGGCGACGTCAAACTTGATGCGGTCGCGAATTGGTCGGGCCTTTGTTGCTATTCGCGATAACGAAGCGGCTACGGCCTCGCTTGGAATTCACACAGCACGCTATATCATTCTGGCTTTCGTCTGGAGCGGTGCTGTCGTCGGCGTCGCCGGATCAATGTTTGCGGCACTGACAGAACGGGTGTTCCCGGAATCGTTCAGTCTGACCGAGGTGATTGTGCATTTCGCGATGGTTTTGGTGGGAGGTACGGGCAGTATTATAGGTAGCGTTATCGGCGCCATTACCTTAACGGCCCTGCCGGAATACTTCCGTCAGTTCCCTGGAATGGAGGAACTTTTCTTCGGGATCATCATCGTTTGCGTGCTGTTATTTCTGCCCAAGGGATTGGTTAGTCTTTTGCAGCGGGTTTCACCTATCTTCATCGAACGTTTTTATCGGGACTGATTCATGGATCCTCTTCTAAAACTTGAAGGCTTAACGGTCCACTTCTCGGGCCTGAAGGCATTAACGGATGTCAGCTTTGACACCCATGCCGGTGAAGTGCGTGCGGTGATCGGCCCAAATGGGGCCGGCAAGACGACTTTGTTTAACGCCATTTCCGGTTATGTCCAGCCCACCGCCGGTGCGGTGCACTTCAAAGGAGACCCGATCCACGGTCTGTCGCCCCACGAAATTTCGAGTAAAGGGGTGCGCCGGACTTTCCAAAACGGCGGGCTATTTCCCGAGCTGACGGCGCTTGAAAATATTCTGGCAGGTCTTCATACGCAGATCGACGGATCATTCTTGGGGATCATTTTGGGGACTAGGGCTGCGCGGGAAGCCGAGAGAGCAGGCGTTGCGCGGGCGCGCAAACTCCTTGATATGATGGATTTGGGTTTTCTGGCGGACCAGCACGTCAAGGACCTGTCGGGTGGTCAGCAGAGAATGGTGGAAATCGTCCGGACGCTGGCGACCGAGCCGCCATTGCTTTTGCTGGATGAGCCATTTGTCGGGCTGTCGCCTCCGATGCGTATTAGAATGATGGAAATCATTCGTAAGCTTGCCGGTGAAGAAGGTATTGGCATTTTGCTTATCGAACACGCTATCGATCTTGTGATGTCCAGTTCCGATATCATCATCGTTTTGAGTTCTGGCCAAAAGATTGCCGAAGGGAAACCTGAAGAAGTCCGGGAAAACCATGAAGTATTGGAGGCCTATCTTGGATACGCCTGAGATCCTGTTGTCCGTAAACGAACTGCACGTTGGGTACGGCACCAAGCAAATTTTATTTGGCATTGATTTCGAAGTTGCAAAGGGAGAAGCCGTTACCTTTTTGGGGGCAAACGGTAGTGGAAAATCCACTTCTCTGAACAACATAAGCGGCTTTGTTTCGACAATGTCAGGCAAGGTCATGTTCGAAGGCCAAGATATTACCGACTTGTCGGCCCACGAAGTTTTCCGACTTGGGATTGTCCAAGTTTCGCAAGCACGCGATCTGTTTCCAGATCTGACGGTCGAGCATAACCTCCGTCTTGGTGCTGCCGTGCGAAATCGTAATGGGATCGAGGAACAGCTGGAAAGGGTTTTCTATTATTTTCCGCGCCTGTTGGAGCGAAGAAAACAACATACCCGAACCTTATCCGGAGGCGAGCAACAGATGGTCGCCATTGGGCGAGCCATTATGTCGAAACCTAAGTTGCTTTTGCTGGATGAGCCTTCAGGTGGTCTGTCTCCGCAGTTCGTAAATGAAATCGGGACCATCATTAAGGCGCTGAAAGATGACGGTGCGACCATGCTGATGGTTGAGCAAAATCTATCTCTTGCGTTCAAGGTGGCGGATAGATTTATTATTTTGCGCGACGGCTTGGTCAGTGACGGCGGCTTCGTCAAGGGGCTGGAAGACAATCATGATGAAATCGTTCGTCAGATCTATCTCTAATATCTAGAGGGGTCTGGGCAGAGAAAGCTAGATCGATTCGCTGAGGAATAGAGCCCTATGGATGGCATTGAATCTGCGAGCGTATGCTGTCACTAAACCCAGGCCTTTCAAACCCTTAGACCCAACGGTGCAATGTAGGGTCTTGAACAAATCTAGTCCCCGCAACCACTAAAAAAACCCTCTAGGCCAATGGCTTAGAGGGTTTTTGATGTCCGAATATCGCCAAATCCGTCCAAACGTGGTCCTCGCATCTAAGCCAATGTAATAACACCAAATCTTTCTCAGTCCCATCTCGTACTATCTGATCCGTGGACCATATATGGACCATACTCAGTCGCTTTTGTTCCATTAGTGTTCCGGTTACAGGTGAACATTCAGGACGGTGATCTGATGGTCAGTGTTGACGGCAGCATCGTTTACCTTTCCCCGGTCAAATGGAAAAGCTCAGATTATTTGAGTAGAGGCGCCAACAACCTATCCTAACCATGTATGTCTAATTCTCTATTATTGCCTCTGCATCGTCCGCGACGACGATTGCGGAAAGCAGAACATTACGAGGCAAAGCTTAGAGGTTGTTATGGGCGCCGTCACAGATCGCGCCGGTCTTGCTCGCTTTGCAGCCGCAGAACCTAACTGATTTGGTCTCAGTAGCAGTGTAGGTTTTCGGTGTGATACCAGTGCCCGCGTGCGAACCGTCGCAAAAAGGCTGATTAGCGCTGCGCCCACAAGCACACCAAGTATAGGTCTTTCCCTCTTCAACATCTGTTTTGTAAGGGAATGTTTGAGCAACGACTGGTTCGGCCATTTATAAGTTCCTTATCTCTATTTAATGATTGAGTTGGCTCTGTTTGCCAAAGAGAGAGCTGATCCGATCTCTGCTATCGATTTTTAGTTCGGGTTGCATCGCAGGTTCAGCGACGGGCCGCTCATCAGTGCGTTTATAAAAGGCTTTATCCATCAAGGCAGATACAGAGGTGAGGCGTACTTCTTGTCTGCCAAATTTCTTAATTCTGACATGGGTTGGAAGAGGGGGCTTTTCTATGATGCCCACGACTTCCCATGTGGATTTTGTGACATCCAACTCGAGAAAGAGATCGCCCACCTTCACTTGTTTGCTAGCTTTATTTAACATGGAGTACCCCCATCCGACCAAGTCACTAAATTACGGTGCAAAGGTTAAGGAAAACCAAATCGGGGATTAAGCTGATACATCAAGGAGCCAAACAGCGTTATGTTACCCTCTGATAAAAACGTAGATTTAGTCATGAGACCGGGAGACTTTTCAATCTCTCGCCCCGTTCTGGATTTATGTGAAAACTATTTGGACGGGGATAACAGTCAAACGGCTCAGGAGATTGCTTGCGCATGTGCTGGCGTATTCTCTGGCGTCGCGGATGAAGACTTAGACGAAGATGATGAGAGCAGATGCGCCGAACTGATTGACCGTTTAGATGCCCAACTTGATAGTGAAATAGCGGTCCGTGCTGAGCAATACCACCGCGCGATCATTGATGAAGCTGTCCGAAAGGTTGCGCAGGAAAGCGGCACTCAATTTGTCATTCTGGAAACCATCGCGGCTGAATACCACAATGGCGCTCCCGTCGACATCGACGTCATTGATGACTTGCTGCTGGCAGCAAATAGTGACGGCGAGTTTATCGTTCGGAGCAAAGATGTGCTGTTGGCTAATGCCGAAGAAGCGCTCAAGATTGCGATTGCCAATGTCGAGTTATCGCAAAGACGATGACAGTGGAGTAATTCTCAGCGGCAAAAGAAATGGCGTGGGAATTTATGACGAGGAGTTACAAAGGGGTTAGAGCCATAGAAACGAACGAACAAACGATTGTATGCCACTTTTGTTTTGAACAATTTGAGATTGATCTAGAAATCGCCGAAACATTTAGCGGTCATAATTCTGAAATCTATGACTGTGTCGTTTGCTGCAATCCCAATAAAATAAACTACGTAATTTATGATGGTGAAGTTAGCGATTTAACCGTCAGTGATGGGAACGAGTAGCGCTGATTTTGGACTGTTCGAGGTCTAGTGGCGGTCGTTATGCTGATTGTAAAATTAAGGAGGCGTTGGCTCGGATGAATTTAAAACACGTCAGTTTCACGCGAATGGAAGATGGGACGAAAGAAGACTACGAGTTCCTAGAGGAACTCGAGAGCGATGCCGCCAAAGGCCTTGCCGATCGTATCCTGAAGGAATTGCAAGGAACCAAAGACATTTTGGGCGGATATATGATCGACCGCTTTGAACATTCCCTGCAATCTGCAACGCGAGCATATAGAGACAACAAAGGTGAAGAGTATGTCGTTATGGCCCTGTTGCATGATTTGGGGGACGGCTTAGCCCCCTATAATCATGGAGAACTGGCTGCGTCTGTGCTTCGGCCTTACGTGTCAGACGAAACCTATTGGATCGTTAAACACCACGGTATTTTTCAGGCATACTATTACGCTCATCATCTGGGCAATGATCGCAATGCCCGTGACCGTTATAAGGCAGAGCCTTTCTATGATGCCACCCAAGAGTTTTGTGCCAAGTATGACCAGAACTGCTTTGACCCTGAATACGAAAACCTTCCGTTAGAATTTTTTGAGCCAATGGTGCGTAAGGTTTTCAATCGCCCGGCATTTACTTACGACCGAAGTTGATTGGCACCTCAACGTAGCCTCAGAAAGATTTGTGAAAAAAAACTAGGTGTAGGTAACAAAAGATCAGTGACTGCCGATTAGGCTAGATGGTGGGTTACGTTTAGGGGCCGGAAACACTATAAAGCTCCATGCGTATGTTTATGGTCAGAAGTGTCCCGGTTACGGGCTGGAGTTCAACCGAGCCACTGAATTTCCGTCCGCGTCTTCAGACGTTGCTATTTTTGAGCTTTGGGCTTTTTTTGTTTGGGCTTGGTGTAACCCTTATGATTGCCTCGGGACTTGGGGTGCCGCCGTGGACTGTGCTGGCCCAAGGGCTGGGAAACCACATAGGTGCGAGCATTGGCTTCACTACCTTCGTGGTCAGCTTATTCGTTTTAATAGCTTGGATACCCCTGCGCCAAATGCCCGGCTTGGGAACGATCCTCAACGTGATCATCATTGCCACAGTAATCGAGTTCGTATTGCCTCTGTTGCCGACGTTAGAAAATACTTGGCTCAAGATTGCCGGGGTCATTATCGGCATTCTTTTGGTCGGGTTTGGTAGCGGCCTCTATCTGGTAGCGAATTTGGGAGCCGGTCCTCGTGATGGCTTAATGACCGGCTTGCAGCGCATAACTCAATTGCCCATAGCATGGGTTCGGATCGCAATTGAGGTGTCTGTCGTACTGAGTGGCTGGCTTCTCGGCGGAGTGGTTGGGCTGGGAACAATCATGTTTGCTCTGGGGATAGGTCCTGCTGTCTCAGTAGGCCTCTTTCTAACGGAGCGGTTTGCGCCGGAAACCAAGCCTAGTAAGAATGAAACCGATTAGTGTTAGTGGGAAGATTTGAATAATTTCACAGCACGACCTTTGTTCATTGTATCACTCATCGTCTCTCTGGCGGTTGCCTCTGCAGCCGTGGCAGACCCGGCCACCTTAACTGGCACCGTCACCAAGGTGCGCGACGGTGACACCATCGAGGTTGGGCGCATCCCAATCCGACTGAATGGCGTCTCTGCGCCAGAGATGAACGAGCCGCTCGGACCACAGTCTAAAAACTTCATGACTGATCTTGTCATGGGCAAGCGAGTACGCTGCGAATTAGACGGCTCGAAAACACACGATAGGTTTGTGGGCATCTGCTATTTGGACGAGCAGGACATTGGTGCTACGGTCATCGCCAATGGATTGGCTTTGGACTGTCCAAGGTTTAGTGGCGGTCGTTATGCTGAGTATGAAGTTGAAGGAGCGGCGGCGGCGATGAAGCTGCCGGGGTATTGTAGATGAGGTTCAAAATCGCTTTTCCGGTTCTTTCGCTCCTGTGCGCGTCCTGTGGGGCTGTGGAGATAGTGGACAGGAACACTACAACCTTTGAGCCTTTACCTAATGGTAGTTTCCGTTATGAGGCGTTTGCAAATTCGTCGTATCCACACGATGACTTGGCGGCGGAAAAAACTCGGGTCAAGTGGCTTGAACAGTTTTTAAACGATAATGACTACTGTCCTGACGGTTACCGCATCAACGAGCGAAAAGCAGTTCTCAAAATGAAAGGCTCTGTTGGCGATATATATGACTTATTTTATTATGGCAGCTGCCTCTGAATGTCCGCCACCCTCGCCAACCTCTTGTCCAACAACCACGGTTTACGTGTGTTCTGTGACGCTTGTAAGCGCGTTGCAGACGTCGACGTTGATGCGATAGCGGCAAAGTATGGTCGGGGTGTTTCTCTCGCAGAGATTGGCCGCAAGGCGCGTTGCAAGGCATGCGGTGCGTTAGGTGGATCGGTTCAAGTTGTGGCAGTTAGATTATGAGTATTTTGACCCAAAAAGCTATGCAAGCTGCAGCCTTAGCGATTGTCGTTTTGTTCTGCACTATATCTGCCGCCAACGCCGCATGCGATGGAGATGGAAATAGGTACTCTTACGCTTATGAGAGCATGAATGAGTGTTTGGGCCAGAATGAAACTAATTGCCGAGGCAGCCTAGAGAGCCTCGAGAATGCCGTAAACCGTTATGCAGCCTGCATTGAAGAGAATAAGCTATCAGAAAATGCCTCTGAGCGAGTTGTTCTAAAAAACATGCAGATTTTGCTAAAAGGGTTCAGTGATAAGGCTGCAACGAAAAATCATTTGTTTAAGGACATTCATAATTTTGACAACTCTGACCTTAAAGAGGTCACCGCTAAAGCAATTGAAAATGCACTCGAACCTTATATCATTTATGCAGTTTCTGGATTTGCAACGATAGAGCAACTAGAAAAGGCAAATAGGGGCCAAGCTATCCCCCCTCCACCTAACTGGCTGTCGAATCCTAAGGATGATGGTCAATGGACTCTTAAATACCGTAATGGCGTGACCGTAATCTATTCAATATCGCGTATGATAGACAATGGACATATAATCATCGCTAGTAATTTCACGGAAATCTATCATTCAGAGATCAATGCCCGCCGCTTACAACAAGAATTGATGCAAAGTCAGAAACTTGAAGCTATCGGCACGTTGTCTGGCGGAATCGCGCATGAACTAAATACGCCAATACAATTTATTGGTGACAATTTAGCTTTTATTTCGTCTATCACAACCGAGCTGGTATCAATTCTGCAGCTGCATAAGACAGCGCAGAATATGGTTGAAGCTGGGGTAGCGGACAACGTGTGCGCGGAAAATGCAGCGAAGGCTCTGGCTGATTTTGATTTAGATTATTTTTGCGAAGAACTACCGGCTGCCATCAATCAGTCGATTAATGGTGTAAAGCAAATGTCTGAGATTATTCGCGCCATGAAAGAATTTTCTTACCCTACAATCAAGGAAAAGTCAGCGGTTGACGTGAATCATGCGCTAGAAAGGGCATCAATTGTTGCACGAAATGAATGGAAATATTTAGCAACGATAGAATGGGATTTAGAAAACCCGCCCCCCATAGCGTATGTTAATGAAGGAGAGTTGAACCAAGTTTTTATAAATATAATCGTCAATGCGGCACATGCAATTAAGAGCGCCGAACGTTCAAAAGGGGAAATATTTATATCTAGCATGTCTAGGGAAGATAAGGTTTTAATCACTATTACTGACAATGGGACAGGTATACCAGAAGATATACAGGATCGGATTTTTGATCAGTTTTTCACGACCAAAGCCGTGGGGAAAGGGACTGGTCAGGGGCTTTCACTATGTCATGAATTCGTTGTTAAAAGAAATGATGGGAAAATCTCATTTGGAACGCAAAAAGATTGCGGAACAAATTTTATTATCGAACTCCCGAAAGCAGCTGCTTCAACGAAAATATATTAAATCGCAGATCTATTTCGTTAATTCTATCAATGCTGGGGACAAAAGAACAAGTTGGATAAGTTCGCCCTGTCGTCCTGTCCCGGTTTTCGCAAATATCTGCTTAAGATATGTTCTTGCGGTGCTTAACGATAGGTTTGCATCTTTCGCTGCTTGTTCAAGACGCCCGGAAGCGACTGTCAACGCCGGAGCAAAAACACACCATTGGCCGGAGTAAAAATACACCACTTAATGTTTAGCAACACTCGGTGTTTCGGGTTGTCCCGGTAGTCCATAGGAGGGACCCGCGCTGCTTCGT
>Ga0129324_10001380_pt1 | contig 15714 bp, 18 predicted proteins | sample CPBDNA_7_FD_96879 | JGI IMG/M metagenome (GOLD analysis project Ga0129324, IMG submission 96879) | Freshwater to marine salinity gradient microbial communities from Chesapeake Bay, USA - CPBay_Spr_15_0.2_DNA | ecosystem: Environmental > Aquatic > Marine > Coastal | place: USA: Chesapeake Bay... | reverse complement strand
TTCTTTATTATTAAGTGCATTAGAAAATATTTTAAAAGTATTTATTTCTTTAACGGCTGCAATATTTGTTATGATTTTTTTTACTAAAATTAATTTCATTTCCATGGATAAAGCTAGATTAGCTTACATTGAACCTATTAGTGAGTTTTGCCAGAGATACAAAAAAGCTGCTTTATTTATATTAATGCTAATTGGCTTATATAGAATTGCCGACATTGTGATGGGCGTAATGGCCAATGTATTTTATTTGGAAAAAGGTTATCAGATTACAGAAATTGCAACCTATTCAAAATTTTTTGGATTGTTCGCTACCATACTGGGTGGTTTTCTCGGAGGACTTTATTCCATGCACAAAGGCGTTATCCAAAGTTTACTTGTTGGTGCTATTATCGCAGCTCTGAGTAATGTTTTATTTGCTTGGTTAGCCATTGCAGATATTAGTATTATATTTTTAATAGCAGTAATTACTGCGGATAACGTTGCAAGTGGATTTGCTGGTGCTTCTTTTGTGGTTTATCTTTCTTCTCTCACTTCCGTGAAATTTACAGCAACACAATACGCGCTCTTTAGTTCTATAATGCTATTTGTTCCAAAATTAATTGCTGGCTACGCTGGTTCCATGGTTGATGCAATCGGATATCCATTCTTTTTTATATTTACAGCCGTTTTAGGATTGCCGGTTTTATTTTTAATTTATTTAATTAAAGATATGCCTTCAAAAAAAAGAGGTTAATTTTACAATGTGCAAATAAAGTGCTAATGGGCTCTTATGAAAAAACTTATTCTTGTTCTAATTAGCATAATTTCAATTTCTACCAATAGCTTTGCGGTAGAACTAAAGACTATCACAAAAAAAGAATATCTAGATAATAATATAAAAAGGTTAGAACAGGAATTTGATACTGTCGATACAAATAAAGATGGCAAAGTTACTCCAGAAGAACAAAAAGCATATAAAGCCAAAATTGACGAAGCTCGAAAAATAGATCAGGAGTTGGGAAAATTAGCAGATACTAACAAAGATGGTAAAGTTTCTAAAGAAGAACGAGAAAAAATTTTGATAACCATGGATACAAATAAAGATGGCTCCGTAACACTTCAAGAACAAAAAGATTATTTGAAAAAAAATAATTCTAAAAAGTAACTAAATAATATTTTTTACTATAATTATTATTCCACTTATTAAAAGCATATAATTAAAAAGAATTTTAAAAATTTTTTCACTCAAAATTTTTCTTAAGTATTTTCCTGTCAGTACACCTAAAAAAATTGGTGCGCATGCGATTAAGGAAAAGAACAAACCACGATTATCAATCATAGAGTAACTATAAAAAAGAATAAAATGAAAAGAAGAGTATAAAAAAAAAGTTAAACCCATAAATTGAATTAATTTTTCTTTATTAAATTGTAGAGACTGGATTAAAAATACTAATGGCATAACGTAGATACTAGTCGTGCCAGCTGTAATTCCATTTATCGCTCCAATAACAGATTGTACTTTAAACGAATTATAATTTTTAAAGGTAATTATTTTTTTTAATAAAACTAAAGATGAATTAGTAATAAGTAATCCTGCTATGATTAATAAAATTATTTTTGAACTTACAGCTCTTAAGATAAAAAATCCTGGTATAATAAATATTACAGATGAAATTAAAAAAAATTTAGTTTGGTTATAAATAGACCGTAAATGTTTACCATCTAATAACTGGTATAAATTAGTTAATATTATTGGAATTAAAATAAAAGAAATTGAATCTTTAATATCGTAAAGAAATGACAAGAGCGTTAATATCACTGCTGGCAACCCTACGCCTATGGTGCCTTTTACTAAGCCACCTATAAAAAAAATAAACAAAGTTATAAAAAAAAGATAATTTAATTCTACAAATTCCATAATGTTAGATTAGAACTAATCTACTTTATTTCAATAATTAATGCTTTAATTTTTCTAAAATCAAATTTATTGTTATTATTTCTTCCAAGGATAATGACTGCTAAAGGAATGAAGGTTGCAAATACAAAAGACCAAAATAATAATGCACTAGAAATCCAAACTGGAAATAATTCCACATCAAGCAAAAGGCCCACTAAAATACTTTTCTGAAAACTCATATCTGGAAAAAGCATTAGACCAGCTAGCAAACCAGAAAAAATTGCCATAATAGAAACATGTTCATTAGTATCATCTTTAAACATTCCATAAAAAACTGGTATCGCTGCAGCACAGCAAAGAAGGTCAGCTAGAAGAAACATGTAAAGAACGCTCAATCCTTTTGATGCAATGTAAAAAACTATAATTGAAACTAAAACTAAAATAATTCTAGAAAAATTTAAGTGGGTAATTTTTAAATTATATTTAATAAATTTGCTGCCATCTATGACCAGAAGGCTTGAAATAGCATTAATTAATGTGTCCATACTACTAATAACTAATGTCAATGCTAGTACCAAGACTATGCTCGATATATATTTTCCACCTTGTCCGAGTAATAATGAAAAGATAATTGTGCTTGGATCATCCACTCGTACCAAGGAAATAGCTACGATTCCGCAAAACCCTAAGATCAATATGACCGGTAAAATAATTAAAAAGGAATTTCTAAAACCTGCTTTCAAATCATAAGTTGAGTTTGCTGCAAAAATTCTTTGCCAAACTCCTTGGTCGAATAAGTTTGTGGCAAATACAGCGATAAAAAAGGTTAAACCAGCTGTGTACCCATAAAAATAATTTAAACTTATTAAGTTACTTGCTTTTGATTGTATTAAGTCAAAAGAAATATTTATTGTTCCTGAAAAAAATAAAAAATAAAAAATAAAAATTAAAAAAATTAAGATAATTATAAATTGAATTTTATCTGTTAATATAGATATTCTTAAACCACCTTTTAGAGTGTAAATTAAAGTAGTAACTAAGATTAATAAAGAAGTTTTCCATAATGGTAGACCTGTGATCAGATTTGTTACTTTGGCAATCGCTGTTACTTCCGCACATAAATAAACAAACATATAAAAAAGAGAAAGTAATAGAATAATTTTTAGCATTTTTTTTCCATAACGAGCAAAAACAAATTGGGTTAAGCTATTTCCATTCGGCATAATAGATCGTAGCCTTTCTCCAAAAGTTATCATGGCTAAATATGGACATGCTTGCCCTAAAGCATAACCCAATATAGCTCCCATTCCACCCCAGGTAGCTGCTTCAGCCGGCCCTATTAAAATCCAAACTCCAAAGCAAGAAGCAACTATAGATGCTGTTAATGATTTAGATTTAATGGAGCGTCCTGCATTTAAATAAGAAGATGCAGACAAATTATTTTTTGAAAAAAAAAGCCCAAATAATGCAGACAAAATACACACAAGTAACAATATGAATGTATTCAATTCAAAGATCATAATATTTATTAAAAAGATTTACTGATTATTACTGTATTAAATCTTTCATTCGCAACATTAGAACTATTATCTGTAATAATATGAGAAATTTTTATATCAAAGTGCTGAAAGCTTTTTGATGCAGTGATAGTTTTTGTTTTATTAATGACATCCCAATCACCGTAGGTAGCTAATAAATTAAAATTTTTAAAATCATATCCTATGCTATATTCTTTATAATCGCTTCCCACTGTTTCATTTGTATCTTCCAATGCAAAATAATATCCGATACGAAATGGAGATTCATTTGCCTGATAAACTAATTTAAAATTATACTCTCCAACATTTACTAACTTTTTTCCTGGATATCTTGCCTCTAGATAATAAATATCAAAATTAAAATCTTTATAACTTTGGTTAATTCCAAAATATAAATCTACTTCTTGTGAGGATCCTCCATAATTAGCCTCTGCTATCCACGTCCCCATATAAATACCTGCAGGCAGTGAAAGATTAGCTGAGACAGAGGCTGTACTACGATCTTTGTTTTGGTCAATTCCTCTATAAACATAACGACTCATATATTCAGCCGAAAAACTAACCTCCACATCTCTTGCTAGCTGAATAGGTTCGCAAATTGATTTTTCTAAAAGAAAAAAATTAATTAAAATAGATATAATTATGACTTTTTTTTTGCTCATTGTTCTCCCTACGTTGTAATTAAACATCAGGTTCTAAGGGTATAATCTCAGCGTTTACGCACCCCCGAACAAAACTATTTAGATACTAATAAACTTAAATTAGCAAGCTAAAAATAAAATTGATTTTTTTTTTTTTAAACTTAATTTGCCTTTGATGATCATCAACTGTAAGTGTAAAAAATATGCATTTAGTATTCCAGACGATGCCATTTCAAGCGAAGGCAGGATTGTTCAGTGTGGATTTTGCCATGAACAATGGTTTCATAAAAACGAAAACAATAATGAGGAAATTTCTAATTCTACATTAAATTTAGAAATACCAATACCTCATAAAAATTTAAAAGAAGTTAAGAAAAGCACATCAAAAGATAAAAGTAGCAATTTTTATTCAATTGTTTTTACTTCTTTATTATTTATTTCAGCATTGTTTGCAGGAATTCATTTTAACGAAGACTTAATATTATTACACTACCCATTTCTCTCCGGATTTTTTGAAGCATCTGAAATTGTTAAAGACATTATTATGCAAAGTATAAATTGGGCTACAGAATTTGCACAAAGTTTGTTTAAATAAAATGCATAGAATTTTAACTTGTATTAATCAAGTTAGTAACATTTTTAAAGAACCAAGCAAAAAAGCTGAGGTTGTTTCTCAAATTTTATACGGAGAGCAGTTCTCTGTACAAAAATCAATTGGTACATTTTATAAGGGCTATTGTATTTTTGATAATTACCCTGGATTTGTCTTAAAAAAAAATTTTAAAAAAATAAATACTAAAAATAGTTATAGAATAAAAGAAAAAGAAACTTCTCTTTATCAAGGTAACATAAGTTTTAAAAAAACAAATAAAAAACTTTTATTTAACTCAAAAGTTACTATCCTAAAAAAAGATAATAATTTTATTAAAATTAATAAATTTTGGATCAAAAATAATTCTATAAATAAAACAAAAAATAAGACTAATAATTTTTTAGATAATATTTCTTATTTTCTTAAAACAAAATACTTGTGGGGTGGAAATACAATTAAAGGCATTGATTGTTCTGGATTAGTTCAAGAATTATTTAAAAGCATAAATAAAAAATGTCCTAGAGACAGTAAAGATCAAATGGTTTTTTTTAAAAAAAATGTGCCTTTGCACAATATTCGTAGAGGAGATTTGCTATTTTGGAAAGGCCATGTTGCAATAGCTATTAATCAAAAAAATTTAGTTCATGCTTATGGTCCTAAGAAAAGAGTTATTATCATGTCTATTAAGAAAACTATTAATATTTTATTAAAAAAAAATAATCTCAAAGTTTTGGCCATTAAAAGACCTTTGTGACCAATTTGATTTCTAAAAAAATAATAATTACTGGCACCGTTCAAGGCGTTGGCTATAGGAGTTGGTTACAAAAAATATGTAATGATAAAGGTGTTGTTGGATGGGTTGCTAATAAAAAAAATGGTGATGTAGAAGCTTTTTTTTTTAAAGTGGGCTATGAAATATTTACAAATATTTTATCAGAGTGTTTTTTGGGACCCAAAAATTCATGCGTTACTAATATTCTTGTTGACGATTTTGAAGAGGAAATAACATCTAATAATTTTGAAATTAGATCGTAGTTTTCAAAATTCACTCAAAACGAGAACATTTTTTTAATTGATTCGGTCACCCTTTATGCCTACTTTGTTCTTCGACCAAATCTAAATATAGTGGGTCAAGAAATTTTAGACCATAAATGATGAATCCTCAAATAATTTCTGTTTTAGGTCCAACCAATACTGGCAAGACACATTTTGCTGTGGAGAGAATGTTACAATTCGAGACTGGTGTGATTGGTTTTCCTCTTCGTCTTCTCGCAAGAGAAGTTTACGATAATTGTGTAAAAAAATTAGGGTCAAATCGAGTAGCATTAATAACTGGTGAGGAAAAAATAATACCACCAACTGCAAATTATTATTTGTGCACTGTAGAATCAATGCCTCTTGATTTAAATTTTGAATTTGTGGCAATTGATGAAATTCAAATGTGCGCAGATCCAGAACGAGGGCATATTTTTACGGACCGATTATTAAATTACCGCGGAGATAAATTAACAATGTTTTTAGGTGCCGATACAATGAAAAATATTATCTCTAATTTGGTTCCATCTAGTGAGTTTGTATATAGAGATAGATTGTCAAAATTAATTTATACTGGTTACAAAAAAATATCTAGAATACAGCCTCGCAGTGCAATTGTTGCTTTTTCAGTAGATGAAGTTTATGCGTTAGCAGAATTTATTAGAAGACAAAGAGGTGGCGCAGCCATAGTGATGGGATCTTTGAGTCCTAAAACGCGCAATGCACAAGTAGATTTGTATCAATCAGGTGATGTCGATTTTTTAGTAGCAACGGACGCTATTGGTATGGGTATTAACATGAATATAGACCATGTTAGTTTTAATAATTTAAGAAAATATGATGGAAAAAAAATTAGAGGATTAAGAAATACAGAAATTGGTCAGATTAGTGGACGCGCTGGTAGATACAAAAATGATGGAAGCTTTGGAATCACTGGAGATTGTGAAGCGCTGACAAGCGAACAAATAGAAAAATTAGAAAATCACAAATTTGATAGTGTTGTTAATATTTACTGGAGAAATTCTAGTTTAGATTTTTCGAGTATCAAAAAATTTATAGAGAGCTTAAATAAGCCACCTTCTATCCCAAATCTATTAAGAAACAGAGAATTAATCGATGAGAATATGTTTAAATTCCTAACAACAGAAAAATCTCAATTAAAAATAAACAATGAAGAAAATCATATCTCAAAACTTTGGGAATGCTGCCAGATACCTGATTTTACCAAAAGCTCTTATAATGAGCATATGGAAATAGTTACTAGCGTTTTTAATTTTTTGACCTCTGATAAAGAAAAAATAACTAATGACTGGATGAAAAAGCAGTTATCAAACCTAGATAATTTGATTGGAAATATTGATGCTATTGCAAATAGAATATCTCACGTAAGAACATGGTCTTATGTGGCAAACAAAAGAAATTGGGTTGAAAATAATGATTACTGGATTGCCAAAACTAAAGACATAGAAGACAAATTATCTGATCGTCTTCACGAAGAATTGTCAAAAAGTTTTGTAGATAAAAGAATTAGTATTCTGTCGAGAGGTCTAAAACAAGACATTCAACATGAGGCCAAAATTTCAGAAAGTAATGAAATTATTATGGATGGACAGCTTGTTGGAAAGATCAATGGATTAAAAATTATTCTTGATTATACATCCAACGCTTTGCAAACTGACATTCGCTCTATTAAGAAAGCAGCAAGAAATGGGGCAGCTTTAGAATTAAAGAAAAGAATTGAGGAAATAATAGCTTCACCTGAGCATTTCAGTTTAAAAAAAGATAAAAATATTTACTGGAAAGAAAAAATTATAGGTAAAATTTATCCGGGAAAAAATTATCTAAATCCTGATGTTAAAATTTTAGTAGATGAAAGCGTGGAACTGCAAGATCAGCAGAGAATATCTTTAAGTTTATCAAATTGGCTAAAATTAGAAAAACAAAACTTATTACAAGATTTGATAAAAATTGAAAATTCTCAGTACGAAAATAGATTTATTCGTGGGTTATGTTATCAACTATTTGAAAACAATGGCGTTCTAAAAAGAGAAAATGTTAATGAAATTGTTAAGCAAATAAATAAAGAAGACAGATCTATTTTAAGAAAGTTGGGTATTAAAATTGGAAGATATCATATTTATCAACCAAGAATGGTAAAGCCAGCCGCTGTTATTTTTAAAACAATTCTTTGGAATTGTTTTCACAATTTATCCGACAATAAGTCTCCAGCATTTGGATTAAATTTTGTAAAGAATTTTACAAACCAAGATAAAGAATATCTTTTGATTTGCGGATTTGAAACTTTTGATAATTACATAATAAGAATAGATATATTGGAACGATTATTCTTAAAAATTATTTCCTTAAGTAAAAATGGATTATTTGAATTAACAAGTGATATATTAAATTTACTTGGTTCAACAAAAGAAGATTTTAAAGAATTAATGAAAAAAATGAATTATAATTATATAGAAAAAGAAGGTAAAATATTTTTTAAATATTCCCCTAAAAAATTTAATTCAAAAATCAGTAAAAAGAAAGTATCCAACAATCCATTTAGTGAGCTTAAAAAGATTAAAATACTTTCTTAATTATGAGCTGGTTTTTAAAAGAAAATCGCAAATTCAAAGCTTTAGAATTATCTATTACTACTCTGTTTATACATGCGGCAAAACTTGATGGAATTTATAGCGAAATAGAAAAAGAAACTATTATTAAGTGCGTAAAGAAATTTTTTATTGCAGATGATGAATATATAAAAGAATTGATTAGTGAATGTGAAATACTAGAGGAAAATAAAAATCAAATACTGCACCTCACACAAGAAGTTAAAAAACTTGAATATACAGAAAGACTCAAAATAATTGAAATGTTAATTGAAATTATATATTCAGACAGGACTATTCATGAATTTGAAGACAATTTAATACGAAGGGTTGCTGGCCTTACTTACATAGAAAGTGCGGATTTAGGTGCAATTAAAATTAAAATAAAGAAAAAATTAAGTATATGACGTACGTTGTAAACGATAAGTGTATCAAATGTAAATTAACAGACTGCGTGGAAGTATGTCCGGTTGATTGTTTTTATGAAGGTGAGAACATGTTGGTCATTAATCCAGACGAATGTATTGATTGCGGTGTGTGCGAACCGGAATGTCCTATCAATGCAATAGAACCTGATACAAACAACGGTGCGGAAAAACATGTTTTGCTCAATAAAAAATTATCTGAGATTTGGCCAGTTATCACTAAAAAGAAAGACCCATTACCTGATTGGGAAAAATTCAAAGACATGGAAAACAAATTAGATAAATTTTATAATGAAAACCCAGGTTCTGGGGACAAAAAATAATTATATTTCTTGAAAAGGTTCTTAATATAAGCTATTTCCATCGCCTTACAAAAAATCAATGTTAAAAAAAATTAAACAATCTCTTTTAAAAGCTGTGGCGCCAAAAAAAAAATCTCAAAAACCTGTTAAAGAAAAAAAAATTAAAGTCACTAAACCTACTAAAGAAAAAAAAGTTAAAGCGGCTAAGCCTGTTAAAGAAAAAAAACTTAAAGCAATTAAAGAAGTAAAAGAAGCTGTTGAGAAAAAAGATTCTCCTATAGTTCAAAAACCGATTATTAAAAGTGGAAGAGTTTATACCTCACACTCTTCTCAAGACCCTCTTGTTGAAATTGTAAAAATTAAAAAACAAGATAATGAAAAACGAATTTATAAAATTAAAGATTACGTAATATATCCAAAGCACGGAATTGGCCAAATTGTTGCTGTGGAGAAAGATGTAATAGCTGGAATAGACATAAATTTTTACAAAATTGAAATTACAAAAGATAAATTAGTTTTAACTATTCCTACTAATCAGCAATCTCATCTAAGGCCTCTATCCAGCATTAACCAAATTAATAAAGCTATCTCAATTTTAAAAGGAAAAGCAAAAATAAAAAGAACCATGTGGAGTAGAAGAGCACAGGAATATGAACAAAAAATTAATTCTGGAGAAATCTATCAAATTGCAGAAGTAGTAAGAGATTTAAATAAGAATACGGATATGCCAGTTGATCAGTCTTATAGTGAAAGACAATTATTTGAAAAGGCATTTGAGAGGCTTCTTGGGGAAGTTACTGTTGTACTAGAATCAACTGAAGAAGAAGCTAAGGAAAAATTAAATAAGGCTCTTGGCAAAACTCCGGAAAAAAATTTAGTGGAATAAAAAAAACGCCCTCTAATTAGAGAGCGTTTTTTTTGAAAACTAGATCTAAAACTATCTTTTTCTTTTCTTAGCTTTTTTCTTAGTAGTTTTCTTAGCAGCTTTTCTTTTTTTAGCTGGTGCTTTTTTCTTTGCTGCTTTTTTTCTTTTTTTAGCCATCTTTGCTCTCCTTTTTGTTTTTGGAGTTTCACTTAGAATATTTTCTAAGTGATTCGTTATTAATTCATATAAAAAGAAATACACATTAAAGTCAAACTTTAAATAATTGAAAAATTTTCCAAAAAAAAATTAAAATTGATTCAATTTTGAAACTAACAATTAAATAATTAAATAATTAAAAATAATGTTGTTTTTAAACGATTTAATGAATGTTTTTTACTTTATGATGAATGATAAAAACTATTTAGAATTTTAGAAAAGTTTTTCTTAATCACATAGCGTTTCATCTTCATAGTTGGTGTGAGCATATTATTTTCCAAAGTAAAACCTTCATCTAATAGTTGAAAATTTTTAATTTTTTCAATTGCTGTGAGATTGTTGTTAACTTTATCTATAATTATCTGCACTTCTTGCTTTGATAGTTTAAATTCTTTGTTAATAAAAATTAATGCCACTAAATAATTTTTATTGTCGCCATATACAAACGCTTGATCGATCTCAGGATTTGCACAAATTAAATTTTCAATTTTAGCTGGAGAAATGTTATCTCCACCAGATGTGACAATAATATCTTTTTTTCTATCTGTAATTTTTAAATAACCATCAGAATCTATTTCTCCTATATCTCCTGTATATAACCAGTTATTAATTAGTACTTTATTTGTTGCTTGTTCATTGTTCCAATATCCAAGCATTATGTTTTCACCACTTACTAGTATCTCACCATCTTCAGCTATTTTTACTTTTGTATTTTTTAGTATTTTTCCAACAGTATCTACTTTTATAAAATTTGCAGGATTACAGCTGACTATCGGTGATGCTTCTGTAAGTCCATAACCTTGCATCGTTTTTAAACCTAGTGCATTTAAATAAAGACCAACTTTGGGATCCAGTGGCCCACCACCAGATATAAAGGCTTTTATATTTCCACCTAAATTTTGGTTTATTTTCCTACGCACTAAAATATCTAAAAAAAAATTTAATATTTTTTCAAAAAAAGATATTTTTTTTTGTAAAATTATTTTTTCTCCAATCTCGATTGTTTTATCAAATAAAATTTTTTTCAATCCTTGTGTTTTAGAAATATTTATTTTTATTTTATTATAAAAATTATTATAAAATCTTGGAACCGCTGTCATAATAGTTGGGCTTGCTGTTTTTAAATTTGATAATAGTTTTTCTAAACTTTCTGCGTAAAATACTTTTGCTTGAATAGCTATTTGAACAAACTGAGCAGTATGTTCGTAAGAATGAGATAACGGTAGCCATGTCAGAAAGGTGTGATTTTTTATTTTTATGTCTTTCAACAGATCCAAGGCACTATCACAATTACTTAAAATTCCTCCGTGGCTTAGGATAACTCCTTTTGGATTTCCTTCAGTGCCGGACGTATAAATAATACAAGCAGGATCTTTTCTTTGCAAAATTTCTTTATTAAAAAAAAAACTAGTAGTTTTTGAATTTAACTTAATATCTTTAGCATATGAAATTAAATTGTGACCTGAATAATCTTTATCTAATTTATCTAAATGAATAATAAAATTAAAAGCATATCCAAGATTATTTGCAGCAGAGATAATTTTGTTCAATATATTTTCATTTGAAACAATTAAACCGACAGGTTTACAATCTTGAATGACATATTCAAAATCCTTGGCTGAGTACGTGGTGTAATTTGGCACTGTAATTGCGCCATTAGTCATTATAGAGATATCTGAAATTAACCATTCAGGCCTATTTTCAGAAACTAGCATCACCCTATCTCCTTTTAGTACTTTTTGATCAAATAATATATTTGATAAAGACAAAACCTCTTCTTTTGTTTGCTGCCAATTATAGAATTCTTGTTTGCTAGTTTCTTTATTAATGTAAATTAAATGTTGTTTATTGTGCTTTTGTTTGCAATTTTCAAAAAAAAGTTCCGGAAGGCTTTTGCAAAAAGAAAGGTTCATGCATTTATGGTGCGGATGAACGGACTTGAACCGTTACACGCTTGCGCGCATCAGATTTTGAGTCTGACATGTCTACCATTCCATCACATCCGCATATTTATTAGGGTTAATAGCTTTGTAATTAAAATAATAGTCAAAATCTAGATTAAAATTAGAAATACATATTCTCTAGTTTAAGATATAAGCTCCGTTATTTGCATGCTTAAAAATCTTCTTATAAAAACAGTAGCTCTAGCTGGGCACAAAAGTGCAAGGGCTTATTTGGCAGCGGTATGTTTTATAGAAAGTATTTTTTTTCCAATTCCTCCGGATGTCATGATTGTACCAATGACAATCGCGCGCAGCAAAGATTGGATCAAAATTGCTTCTACAGCATCTATAGCATCTGTAGCTGGAGGATGTGCTGGGTGGGCAATTGGTCATTTTTTTTACAAAGAGATAGGTATACCAATTTTTGAATTTTATGGGTTTGAAGGATTTTCAGCTTTCAAAGAACAAGTTTCTTTTGGTAAAGGATTTTGGGCCTGGGTAGTTTTATTAGTCATTGCTGGATTTACTCCTGTTCCTTTTAAGTTACTTACAATTTCTAGCGGCTTTATTAATTTCAATTTTTTCGTTTTCATTATAGTTGCTTCACTAACCAGAGGTTCAAGATTTTTTATACTAGCTGGATTAATCAGATTTTTTGGTCATAAAATTATTCCTTATATAGAGGCCAAATCAGCAAAAATTCTTGTGATTTTATCAATTTTATTATTACTAGGATTTTTTATTGCCTATTTAATTTACAATAATTATCAATATTTTATTAGTTAATGTCCAATTTTAAAAACCGGATACTTATAGTTCTGGCGATTATTTATAGCTCTATTCTTATATCTGCTTATTTTATTCAATACGTATTGAACATACCTCCGTGTCAATTATGCTACTATCAAAGGTACCCTTATTACTTTGCTACTATAGTTATTATCTTAGCTTTTTTTAAAAAAATAAATTTAAAACAAGTATTTATACTATTGTTATTTACTTCTTTTGTAAGTGCTTCACTAAGTTTTTACCACATAGGTATTGAGCAGTCTTTTTTTGATGAACTAGGTTCTTGCACTAGTAACACTAAATCAAACAATACTGAAAATTTATTAAAAGAATTACAAATGCAACCTGTTATTTCTTGCAAAAATATTATTTTTCAAATTTTTGGTTTGTCACTTGCGACAATAAATTTTATATTAAGTATTATTTTAATGTTACTTTTTGGAATATTTTTAAAGTATGAGAAACAAGATAGAAGAAATAATTAGAGTTGATCATGCCGGGGAACGCGGGGCTATCAAAATCTATGATGGTCAATTACTTGCTTTGCAATTATTAAAAGCAGATCCAGATTTAGAAAAAAAAGTTGCAGAAATGAAGGAGCATGAAAAAGAACATTTAAAGTATTTTGAGCAGCAGTTAGCTGAGAGAAGAATAAGACCAACTTTATTTCTTCCCTTGTGGGATCTTCTTGGAACAGCGCTTGGATTTGGAACGGTAATGTTAGGAAAAAAGGCTGCAATGTTATGCACTGCTTCTGTTGAAGAGGTAATTGACAAACATTACTCGGATCAAATTGATTATTTGAGTAAAAACGAAAAACAAGAAAAAGATCTAATTTCCAAATTTAAAAAATTTAGACAAGATGAGCTAGAACACAGAGATATTGCTTATGAAGAGGGCGCCAGTAAAGAAGGTGCTTATGGTATATTAGATGCCCTTATTAAAATAGGCTCAAAAGCTGCAATTGAAATTTCAAAAAAAATTTAACTGGTTAAGCTTCCAATCGAACGTCCCAATATAAATAATCAAGCCAACTTTGATGAAGAAAATTAGGAGGAAAATTTCTTCCATTTTTATGCAACTGTTCATCCGTCGGTCGATAAGGCTTTATTTTTGGATACATTGCACATTCGCTTGATAATCTATTTCCTTTTTTTACGTTACAACACATGCAAGCTGTTACAACATTTTCCCAAGAGGTGATGCCTCCTTTTGATTTTGGCACAAGATGATCAAAGGTTAGGTTTTTGTGGGCACCACAATACTGGCAGGTAAATTTATCTCTCAAAAAAACGTTAAACCTTGTAAAATTAGGGTATTCCGAAGGTTTAATAAAAGTTTTTAAAGAAATAACACTTGGTAGTTTCATTGAAAAGGATGGGCTACGAATTTCTCGTTCATATTCAGAAACAATATTTACTCTATCTAAAAAAACATCCCTGACAACATCTTGCCAACACCAAAGTGATAATGGGTAATAACTTAAAGGACGATAGTCAGCATTTAAAACCAAGGCTGGACATTTCTCAAGTGGAAGTTCAGAAATATGGTTAACGATCATTACTCTTTAAATTATATCTATTTAAATCTAGCTTCAAGTTAAAGTTTTCTTGCTGCTAACTTTTACTTTTTATAAAATCTAATCCTAAACTCAAACCATCTGGAGTAATAGAATGACCGCAGTTTTCAAAAACTTTGTAAGTTACATCTACAGATTGCTCTTGTAATAGTTCATAACTTGCGTACATTTCTTCTAAAGGAATAATAGTATCTTCTGTTCCATGAAACAAAACAACAGATGGTTTAGAGTTAATATTTTTTTTCAACATCTCAAAATCATATATCTTTCCTGAATATCCTAAAATTCCTGCTATTGATTCTTTATAAGAAAGGCCCAACTGCAGTGACATCATCGTTCCCTGACTAAAGCCCATTAAAAATAAATCTTTTTTGTTTAACTTGTATTCTAAAAGTTGCTCTTCAACAAAATCATTTAATTTTACTAAAGCTGATTTAAATTCATCATTTATTTTTGTTGGTGATGTTTGCATTAAATCAAACCACTCGAATCCAGATCTATTTATTTGACAAATAGTTGGTGCATTAGGTGCAACAAAAGCTATGTCAGGTAAAAATCTTTGCCAGTATTCTCCAATAGATATTAAGTCGTTACAATCTGCTCCATAACCATGGGACAAAATAACTATTTTTTTTGTTTGTCCAGATACAGAATTTAACTTTTTATATTTAAGTCCCATAAAATCTTATCTATCATTATAAAGTATTTATGTTAATTATTTTGCATGAGTCAAAATACACTTAGCTTTTTTGGAATTTTAATCATCCTAGCAGTACTGGTTGTGCTTATCCGAGGCCTAAAATCTTTTTTTAAAGGTGGCGATATGGAAGAAAAAAGAAAAAGCAATAAGTTAATGCAACTAAGAATTTTTCTTCAATTTTGTGCAATAGTAGTTCTGATGGCTCTTGCTGCGATATACGGAAAATAGTTTAATAATTTTTAATCCAATCAATAAATTTCTTATCCGAAAAATCTATTGCCCCCACTACTCTAGAAAATTCTTTGCCTTGTTTATTTATTAATATAGTTGTCGGCAAGCCTCTTAGACCAAGACCTTTTACCGCCCTTAACTCTTTATCGAAAAGACTGTCAAAATTTTTTATGTTTAATTCATCTAAAAAAAATTTCGATTTTTCATAACTAATGGACTCAACATTAACAGCAATCATTTCAACTTGGTCCTGACCTAAGATATCAATCATTTGATCTAAAGAAGGCATTTCTTCTTTACAGGGTGCACACCAAGTAGCCCAGAAATTTATTACAGTTATTTTCTTATTAAAAATCACTTCTACATCCTTGCCTGA
>Ga0129324_10001379_pt1 | contig 15718 bp, 11 predicted proteins | sample CPBDNA_7_FD_96879 | JGI IMG/M metagenome (GOLD analysis project Ga0129324, IMG submission 96879) | Freshwater to marine salinity gradient microbial communities from Chesapeake Bay, USA - CPBay_Spr_15_0.2_DNA | ecosystem: Environmental > Aquatic > Marine > Coastal | place: USA: Chesapeake Bay... | reverse complement strand
TGGAAAACCCTTTTTCATTGCCTCAAGCGTTGCTCCATCTCATAAATTCTCTGCTGATGAGAGCCAAGTAATTGATATGGAATTAAAAGATCCAGCTATAACCTACCACACTTGGCATGAAGGAAAAAATCATATCACTAGCATGACTAGTAATATAGTAGGAGAAACTGCCAATTTAATAGAATATATATTAGACTAACTTTTCTTTATACTTAATCTATCTAAAAGTGGAAAACTTTAAAATCTTTTCCACTTAAAATATTTAATTATATTTTTTTAGACATACCAAGAACAAGTTTTAGATCATCCAATTCTTTTTCAACTATATTTTTATGAGTATTTGCATGAATAAACCTAGCATCTGCTAAAGTTTGTTCATTAATATATCCAATAAACGGCATAAGCATATTTTTGCTATTCTCATTAACTTCTATAGCTAAATCAATATGGTCAGCAACATCAAATCCAAAGTCCTTTCTTGCTTGCTGAATAGCACGAACTAAATCACGCGCTAAACCTTCTGCTTCTAGTTCTTCTGTAATATTTAGATCAAGAACGCATAAAGCTTTATTATCTTTTAAAGCCAAGGAGGCCATAGCATCTTTAGCTTCAAGAACTAATTGCCCCTCTTCCTGGCTAAGAGTTTCTCCAGCAATAATAAGTCTTCCATTATCATCTACTTCCCATAAGCCTTGTTTATTAGCCCCAATAATATCTTTCATTTTATTTGCTAAGCGCTTTCCAACAAGAGGAAAATTAATTTTAAGCTTAAAGTTTGCTTGCTCACTTAAGTTTTTACTTATAATAAGTTCTTTTATGTTTATTTCATCATATATTAAATCCGCAAAATCTTGTAAGTAATCCACATCTTCACCATAAACTGTAAGTTTAGATAAAGGTAAGCGTGTACGTATATTAGCGGAGCTACGGATTGCAAGTGCAGCGCTACATACTTCCCTCACCTTATCCATTTTTTTACTTAAAAGTACTTCATTAGAAATATTATCTAATTCAGGAAATAAGCAAAGATGAACAGAATTTTCAGCTTTAAATTCATCATTATGTTTTAAAGCAATATAAATTCTCTCAGATATAAGCGGAATAAGTGGAGCAGAAGCTTTACACATAGTTATAAGCACACTATATAAAGTATTATATGCTTGTTGCTTATCTTGGTCTATTTCACTTTTCCAAAATCTTGCTCTACTACGACGAATATACCAATTATTAAGCACTTCAAAAAATGCATCTATTGCAAAATAACATTCTGAAATTTCATAAGCATCCATATGTTTCTTAATTGTTTCTACCGTAGTTTTTAATTTAGAAATGATATAACGATCAAGTAATTGAGTAGATCCCAAATCAAATTCAGCTTTTATCTTGTCTGAATTAGCATATAATGTAAAAAAGTTATAAGCATTCCAAATTGGTTTAATAGAAAGACGTAGCGCATCTTTTACCATTTTACCATCTTTATCAATTAATAACTCTTGTCCTCTTAGTACCGGAGATGATTGCATTAAAAAGCGCAGACTATCTGATCCATATTGATTAAATAATTCCTTAGGATCTGCATAATTTTTAAGTCTTTTAGATAGCTTCTGCCCATTTATATCTAAAATAACTCCATGACAAATACAGTTCAAAAATGGTGGGCGATCAAATAAAGCTGTAGATAATACCATTAATGTATAAAACCATCCACGTGTTTGAGCAGAATATTCAACAATAAAATCTGCAGGAAAGTTATTTTCAAAATTCTCTTTATTTTCAAAAGGATAATGAGCTTGTCCATAGGGCATTGAACCACTCTCAAACCAACAATCGAATACATCACCTACTCTTCTCATCATTGACTTTCCTGTAGGATCATCAGGATTAGGACGAATTAAATCATCAATAAATGGCTTATGTAGATCTGTTACCTTAACACCAAAATCATTTTCTAGCTCTGCAATGGATCCATAAACATCTGTTCTTGGGTATTTATTATCATCAGACATCCATATAGGTATTGGAGTACCCCAGAATCTATTACGGCTAATTGACCAGTCTCTAGCATTTTCAAGCCATTTACCAAATAATCCATCTTTAATATGAGAAGGAAGCCAATTAATTTCTTGATTAAGCTCAACCATACGATCTTTAAATTTAGTAACAGAAACATACCATGAAGGAACTGCTTTATAAATGAGTGGCGTATCTGTTCTCCAACAATGTGGATAATTATGCAAATACTGCTCTGTACGAACCCAAGAGCCTAGTGTTTTTAATTTTTTGATAATCTCATCATTTGCATCAAACACCTGCATACCAACAAAATCTGGTACCTCATCAGTAAATTTCCCTTGAGAATCTACTGGACAAACTATTTTAATTCCACTTTCTTCACAAATCACTTGATCATCTTCACCAAATCCAGGTGCCATATGCACCACTCCGGTACCATCTCCTTCAACAACAAAATCTCCTGATAATATTTTAAAGCTATTTGGATGAGAAGCAAAATAAGGTAATAATGGATCATAAGAAAGCCCAACCAAGCTATCTCCTTTAATAGAACCCATCACCTCAAATTCTTTAAGTTCCGCTGCGTAAGTTTTAAGTGCAAAATCAGCTAAAATATAACATTCACCATCTTTAACAAGATATGTATAATTCATATCAGGATTCACAGCTAACGCTAGATTAGATGGCAGTGTCCATGGAGTTGTAGTCCAGGCTAAGATCTTATATGTTTTAGCATTAACTGAAATATTATGAGGTTTGTTTTTTAATGTAAAAGCTACTGTAAGTGATTTATCAGCTCTCTCACGGTAAGAGTTATCTAGCTTAGTTTCAAAATTGGATAATGGAGTTTCTGCTGCCCATGAATATGGCATAACTCTCATTGCTTGATAAACTAGTCCCTTATCATATAATTCTTTAAACGCCCAAAGAACCGACTCCATATAATTAGTGTCCATGGTTTTATAATCATTTTCAAAGTCTATCCAACGCCCCTGACGATTAACATAAGATTCCCATTCACCAGAAAACTTCATCACTGAAGATCTACATTGTTGATTAAACTTATCAATTCCAAATTTAGTGATTTCTATTCTTCCAGAAATTCCTAACTCTTTTTCCGCTCCAAGCTCTGCAGGAAGTCCATGACAATCCCAACCGAATCTTCTTTCAACTCTTTTACCTTTCATGGTTTGATATCTAGCTACAGTGTCTTTAACATATCCTGTAAGCAAATGCCCGTAATGCGGGAGACCATTGGCAAATGGAGGACCATCATAAAAAATAAAACTATTATCTTTAGAGCGTGAGTCAATAGACTTTTGGAAAACATCTTCTTTTTTCCAGAAATCTAAAACAAGCTCCTCTTCCTTAACTAAGTTAGGATTTGCTTCTGCAGTTGGGTAATATTTTATATTCATAATATTTTATTCTCTAGATGAAATATGAGTTCTTCTTTACTAATTTTGAATTCACTTTTGTACCATAATTTCTCTGCTATAGCAAGCAATTCACCCATTTCTTTTCCTGGATTAATTCCAATCTTAGCCAAATCTTTTCCACAAATTGGAAGTGCTATAATTTCTGTAGCCAAGAGTCTTTTTAAACTTTGTTCAATTTCCCTGCTAATATCTATATCTTTTACAGCTAGACTTATTAACACTAAGTCTTGAAAGCTATGCTTATATTTTTGCCAATTTTCTCTTAATGAATCAATATCAAACTTCTGCAAATCACTATACATCAAAAGTTTTAATAATTTTGATTCACTTGACTTAAAAGCGGAGTTATTGATTATTACATCTGGATTATCAAATCCTCTTAATAAAGCAGATAGATATAATATTTCACTTGATTCGCAAAAAAACTTAAGACTAACCTTATTAAGATTCTGTAAATACTTAACAGAGTCATATTTACAGGGAAGTATATTATTAGTTTGCATAACTTCAATTATTTGAAGAGCATTCTTACTTAAAAATATTTTACTCATCTCTGATCTAAAACGACTGATACTTATTCCTTGAACTTTATTTGCATATTTTGCACAAGCCACAAGTCCTTGCTCATCTATATTATCAGCAAAATATGAAGTGAATCTAAAAAAACGTAAGATTCTTAAATAATCTTCAGTAATCCTGTCTTCTGCATTACCTATAAATCTTACTTTTCTTTGCTCTAAATCAACCAATCCATCAAAATAATCATATATATTTCCATCTAGGTCAGCACTCATTGCATTAACCGTAAAATCACGCCTTTGTGCATCTTCTTGCCAGTCATCAGTGTATTCAACTACCGCATGGCGACCATCACAGCTTATATCTTTTCGAAGAGTCGTAATCTCTATGTGTTGCTTATTAATAATAGCTGTGATTGTACCAAAGTCTTTGCCAATACTGATATACTTAATATTATTTTTTGATAAGATAGTTTCTATTTTATTTGGTGGTATATTTGTTGCTAAATCAATATCTGACACTTCTCTATTAAGAATTAGATCACGAACAGCGCCCCCGACAAAACGTGCCTGCCCTCCCTCATTTCTAATAAGTTGACATAGCATTATAGCTGTTGGAAATTGTTTAAGCTTTTCTTTTATATTTATCATAATAACAATAGTATAATCACTAAATTAAAAAACATGAAGAAAATACTATTATTTATTCTTAATTATTACACAATAATTGGCTCCATTGTAACAACTGCTAAAGATAAATGATGGATCTAAATCCAATTTTAAGCTGTAACATAGAGTTCAAGTACATTATTATACATTCAGATCTGAAAATAATCCTATTTAAGAATTAAAAAACATCACTTAAATGCTATAACAAAACTCTTTACTAAATCAATCAATAGGATTTCTGAATCCTAATCATTTTTTTCTGTAATTACAGCTTCTACACTTGAAACAACAACTACTGGCTCTAAAGATTCTTCATTCGTGCCACTCACCATTTCTTGGGGAGTAGATAAGTCCTCACTAGGAATAGCAATCTCTCCTTGTTGATATGATATCATTTCCTCTGGATTACTATCCATTTTTTCTGGAATTGTAGCTATCTCCATTTCTATTTCTTCAGAAAAACTTTTTCCTTCATTATTCGGCTTCTGAATAACAATAACTATAGCAGCCATAATTAACAGAGCCAGACCTAGAGATAACATTATAAGTTTATTACACATTTTTTCTCCTTTATTTTTAGATAATATAATATTTAAAATACTTATAATTTATATACTAACTACAAATTAAAAATAGATCAATAACATTAATAACCAAGAATATTAACATTATTAATAATACTCCTATTATGAAAACTATATTCACTTCCCCTTAGTTAATAATCTATACCACTACTAAGCTTTACCTATATTATATCAATTATCTTAGTATTTTTGAAGAAGTAGAAATAGACTTAATATAACTCTGGACATATAGGGGCTATTTTTTTATAATTCACATTCATCATTATTATCAAGTTAGAAGAAAAAAAATGAATAATTACTACATCACAACACCTATATACTATGTCAATGATTCTCCACATATAGGGCACGCATATACAAGCATCGCATGTGATGTAATGGCTAGGTTCATGAGACTTTCTGGTTATAATGTATATTTTTTAACTGGTACAGATGAACATGGGCAAAAAATTGCTAAATCAGCTGAGGTTAAAAACATCGAACCTCAAATTTATACTGATAAAATATCTGAATCATTTAGAGATTTAAGCCCAATGCTTAACTTATCAAATGATGATTTTATTCGTACCACAGAAGAAAGGCATAAAGAGTCCGCATTAGCTTTATGGAATAAGTTACTCAAAAATGGCTATATTTATCTCGACAACTATTCTGGATGGTATTCAGTAAGAGACGAAGCTTTCTATGTAGAGAAGGACTTAATTGATGGCAAGGCTCCAACTGGAGCTGATGTTGAATGGCTCGAGGAATCAAGTTACTTTTTTTCTCTTTCTAAATTTCAGGATAAATTACTTGAGTTTTATGCACAGAATCCAAATTTTATTGAACCAGAATCAAGACTAAAAGAAGTTATAAACTTTGTTAAATCTGGATTAAATGACTTATCTATATCAAGAACAAGCTTTCAGTGGGGAATTAAAACTCCAAGTGACCCTAAACATGTAATGTATGTTTGGCTTGATGCACTTACTAATTATATTTCTGCATTAGGATATCCTGATGCAAATAGTGAATTATATAAAAATTTCTGGCCTGCTAACATTCATATGGTTGGAAAAGATATTTTAAGGTTTCATGCAATATATTGGCCTGCCTTTTTAATGGCAGCAGATATTCCACTACCTAAAAAAATAGTTGCTCATGGCTGGTGGACTATTGAAGGAGAGAAAATGTCTAAATCTCTTGGAAATGTTATTGCTCCAAAAGATCTGGTTGATCAGTATGGAGTTGATCAAACAAGATATTTTCTTATGAGAGAAGTTCCTTTTGGACAAGATGGTAACTTTTCTACAGAAAGCATGAAAAACAGAATTAATAGTGAACTTGCAAATAACATTGGAAATCTTGCTCAAAGAACGCTTGCGTTCATTTATAAAAATGCTAACGCTTCTGTGCCTAATATTGATGTTAATAAATTATACCAAGAATCTTTATTAGAGCACTTAGATAGCAAAATTAAAACCTATATAAAATCCATGGAATCTCAAAAGTTTAATCAAGCTTTAGATATAGCAATTGATATTGCAAATGAAGCTAATGCCTTCATTGATAATGAAGCACCTTGGAGCTTACGTAAAACAAATATTACAAGAATGGAAGAAGTTTTATATTGTCTATGTGAGTCACTTCGCTATATAGCAATTATCCTAACCCCTTTTATGCCTAAATCAATGGATAAGCTTTTAGATCAATTAAATGTAAGTAAGGAAAATAGGGAATTAAAGCATCTAAACCAAGAAAATGCACTAAAGATTAATTCTCCTCTACCAGCTCCACAAGGAATTTTTCCAAGAGTTTAATTATTAAAATAACCACTAACTTAGAGACACAAGTAATTATATGTCTCCAAAAATAGTACTAATTATAGATAAAGATATTATTAGAAGCCAACTTAATGAATTTGAGACTATAATAGAACAAACAAGAAATTATGATGAAAGCTTAGCAAATAATTTTCAAGTAACATATAACTTGCTTGAAATACTTATAGAGAATGATGATAATAACTTCATAATAGAAACAGCAGAGACTAGACAACTTTTAGGGCAAATTAGAAATATTATTGATGAGTATAACCTAAGAGAATATAATTCCCCTCCTACAACTACTAATAATACAGAAGAAACAACTATCAATAACATAAAATCACCAGAAGAAACTAACCAAGTCATTAAGTTTTTTACTACCATAGCTTGCTGTATTAATGCTCTATTTCTTAATATCCACCCTATAGTATGTCTTGAGGGACTTGATAATCCAAATATTACAGGAGATATGACTCCCGTATCTAATTCATTATCCTTTAGGCCTTTTAATCATGATTTCATAGGGAAAGAAGGGATCTAATTCAATATTTTTCTAAATAATGCTAAAAAAATTACTATAACTACAAAATAACACTGGAAACTTGAATAATTATCTGGTATAAAATTGACCTAAGCTAAGTTTACTAGTTATTATTCCTCGGTAGCTCAGTGGTAGAGCAAGCGGCTGTTAACCGCTTGGTCGCTGGTTCGAATCCGGCCCGAGGAGCCATCTCTTTCTTAAATCTTAAAAGCAACTCTTGATCTTCTTCACGTAATGATTCTTCTGTTGATTCCACAACCTCTGAAGACTCTATTGAAAATTCTGCATTACTTAATCTTAAAAAACTATCAATAAGCTTGGTAAGTGCATATATCCCTTGAGCATCCACCATATCTTGCTTCATCTGACAAAATAATTTATTCTCGATACACTCAATTAAGCCATAAACATCATTCTTCAATGAAGATATATTATTTTTTGTAGACATTATATTTTTTGAAACTTATTATTGATTATATCTGAATTTTCTTATCAAGAACTTTTGAAACTATAGGATTGACAGAAGAAAATGCATGATTTACTTCAACATCTAAACCAGAACTTAATAAAGAACCTCCTTCTCGTACTATATCTCCATATTTAATTGCAGTACCTTTATAAAAAACTTTATCTTTAGGGGTTGGATTGATTGGATAAATCAAACTTCCTTGTGAATCTAGATCACCATCTGTAAACGTAGAATCCTCACTATTACCTAAACTATTAATAAAAGAATCTTTACATTTCTTATCTTGCTCCGCCAGAGCATCTGGATGAATAAAACTATCTATGGAAGACGAACATCTACCAGATAATGTTGACTTCCTACTATTACCTGGACTCCCATCGTCAATAAGCCAACTATCAATATCAGTTAAATCACTATCAAATGATAAAGTAGAAGGAGAGCTTACCGTCCAACTTTTTACTGGAGAAAGAATTTCTTCAACTAAACTAATTGTCTCATCATCTGCCATATCTCTTATCTCTTCAATTGTGGAGTCATTATACTTGCCACCTCCTATTGAAGATATTTCCTCGCAAATAGTAACTACTGAATCAGATCTTCCTTTCATAACTGCCTTAGTTAATTTCAAAAAGTTATTATTATAAATATCCTGATTATATTTATCTATTAAATGCTCAACAGTACATATAACTTCAGGGTCATTCGATTCACTCACTATCTCCATAATATTTGTAGTGATGCTAGGACCATAACTATTAACTAAATGGCTCATTGTAGATTTTCCTTGATTATCTACTAAACTTAAATCAGCCCCTTGTTGGATTAATATTTTTAAAACCCTAATATCCTTGGATTTCATTACAGAAGTTTTTCCACTTAAGTCTTGTAAATCGATATTTGCATTATGATCTTTAATAAGGATTTCTAAAATACTTGGCTTATTTAAAATTGTTGCTTCCATTATCGCAGATGAATCAACCACCATTTGATTAACATCTGCTCCTTTAGCAATTAGTTTAGCAATATTACTTGGGGAAGTTCCTTCAACTGCATGCATTAAAGCAGTTTTATTATTACTATCAGACTGAGATAAATCCGAATTTTCACTTAATAATAAATCTATAATCTTACTATTATCTACTTCAATAGCAGTTATTAGAACTGTAGTTTCATGCAAGCCATATTTCATATTAATTGGCGATATCTTAAGAAGATCCTTTACAATTGATGCATTTTCATTTTCAATTGCACTTGCTAAAAGATCAGAATTGTCAATAATAACCCCTCGTCTAATAAACTCTTTAACATAAAACTCTTCACCTAAATCTACAGATAATTTCAAAGCATTCTTCAAACTATCAACTTCATTATACTTTCCACCTTTGAATCCTAACTTAGCCATTTCAATTGCAAGAATATTTTTTTTCATATTTAGAGCGTATACAAGTGGATTACTCGGCAAAGAATACTGATCAAAATTATTATTTAATTGCTTTAAATTACAAATCAAAGAAATATCATTATCTTCAATTGATGATTTAAGAGACTTATTTAACTTTTCTTGATCCCAATATTCTATACAAGATCTAGGGAGCATTTTATTGTTATCACGTAATAAATCTAGATTTACATCATTTGCTAATATCCTTACTAACAGTGAAGGATCTTGTGATATTATCAATCTTGCTCTATCAACAGCAGAATCTTTTACATTCATCCCTAAACATACCATCTGAACATACAAAAGTTTTTGTTTGTTTTTTATGGCATAATGAACAGGATAAACATCTTCAATTCTTTCTTTTATTATGCTGGGTTTAAATTTAGCCAAACTTCTTACAGCCTTAAAATCACCATCTCTTAAAGACTCCATCCAAAATTGATTTATTACTTCACTTTCAATAGTATCTTCTGCAACTCCTTCAAAAGAATCTCCTGCAGATATTAACTTCTTTATTAAAATAATATTTTTAGCTTTAACTGCCAGCATAAGAGGAGTTTTCCCAGCAGAATTCTTTAAATTAAGATTAATTTCCTTTTTTGTAACCAGCTGATCAATTATCAATTGATCTTCCTCTAGCACAGCAATATGAAGCAAGGAATTATTATTATCATCCTGAGTATTAACATTAGCCCCTTTATTTACACATATTCTAGCAAACTCTATTTTATTCTCTTTAATACAGAATCTTAATGCATTATCTTTAGCCTTTAAATCTAAGGCATCAACCACATATTCAAGATCAGCATCTAGCAATCTACCAATTTCAGTTTGAAGATTTAAGTTCATAGCAGATATTAAGGCATCATTCTTATCTTGCATGGTAGAATTTATATTATGTAAAACCTCTCTTATTTTCTCTTTTTGAATGGTGAAACTAAAGCTATTTAGAGCTCTTTTTTGATTTTCACCCTCTACTGCATGAGAAATATACTCAGTTCTTATAATTTTAATAATTTCTTTCGTATCATATATTGATTGCGCTCGCATTTCAATTGCCGCAAGAACCGTTCCGGTCCTTCCAACCCCAGCTCCACAATGCACTAATATATGTTCATCTTGGCTCATTCTAGCAATAGCATCACTAGTTATTGCATCAAGCTGCTTTTGAGAAGGAGAAGCAAAATCTTCAATCTTTATATCAATATCTTTTATTTTGGTAATATATTTTGTATTAGGTTTTCTTTCCCATAATAATTTTATTAATTCAATATTTCTATCTGGAGGACAATGAGCCAGGCAATAAATTACTCTAACCCCATTTTTATATAACTCCTCTAAATCATCTATTAATTCATCATCAATACCAACTTCATCGATAGACTCCCCTCGTTTTATCCTCGCTACTCTATCTTTATCTAACTCTGTTAAACGAGAGTCGTAACCTGGCTGCACTGACCCAGATAACATTCCTTTAAATTGTATTTTTGCATCATTTGGCAAAACTTTATAATTTAACATCTATACCTCTTTATAAAACTATTAGAAGCTAGGAAAGCCCTCACCTGAGCTACGTCCCTTATCTTGAATCATATCTAAATAACTCATACTTAGTGAGCGTCTTTTTACTTTTTTTCCATGACTATAGTTTAAATCTCCTGCTGACCTAGATTTCATTAATTGATGAACAAATCCAGTATCTTCAGAACAAGCACTTACATAGATTTTTTGCCTATCTTCTAAAGAAGAAGCTGTTGATACATTTTCTATTGTCATTTCTTTTTTAAGATGCTCAGCATAGATACTCAAAGAATTTCTTTGAGTATCAGTCTCTACAGCGCATTCATGATAATTTTCTCTTATATAACCTATAGCTGCACCCGCATCATGTATTTTATTATATTTCATATATAAGGCTGAAAGTATGGTTCCAGTTCTTCCCATCCCTGCATTACAATGTATAAGAATACCTTCATTACAACTCATTACATGATCACAGACAAGGTCTAGCTGCTCAACTGCTGGAGCTTGTAAATCTTCAATAGCTAAACTAGTTCCATTAATTTCAGTTATGTATTTTGTGTCTTCATACATTGTCTGCCATAGATTTTTAATCAAATCTGTGTTTCTAAAGCCTTTCCCCTGAATTAGACAGTAAATATTTCTGATACCATCTTCATATAATGACTCTAAATTACAAATAAGCTTTTCATCAATTCCTATTTTCTCTATAGCTTGTCCTTCTTGCAAAGCCAACAGGTATTTAGAGTCATGGATTCCATTGACACCAATTCCAGGTTGAGATGAACCAGCTATAGCAACATGCACCCCAGATATATCTATTTCTATGAATTTTTTGTAAAGATTAGGAAATTCAGGCATATAAAGATTAACTCATAGTTTATGTATAATAGATATTATACATAAACTTAAAACAAATCAAATAATCTCCAAAAAAGGTCTAAATAATAAGAAAATTTATTTAATATTGTAATTACTTAATCATTATCTTTTTTGATAGCTTGAAGATAACTTTTATTTAGAAGCCTAACTGATATAATCCATATCACTGTCATAAAAACAAAAATACTCATTAGAACATCAGAAATTGTTAAGTAAGTAGATGCTGGGAAAACAATAAATATCATGGCCTGGAGAAGTGAGGCTCCTGATCTAGAGATTCTAGCTCCAATAATATCAACGGCAGCTTTACCTTTTGATTTTAGCTGTGGATTTATAGGAATATAAGCCATCTCTTTTGTTGGGTCAAATAAAGCATATTTAGTTGACTTACCAACTACCACCTGTGACATACCAACATACACAGCAATAATCATTGGATCGAATATAATAAAACTACCAAGATAAATATGCACTTGTGATTTAAATATCAAAAACGAAAAGAAAGCAACTCCTGTAACTAAAAAAACTACTGGAGTTATTTGGGCAGCAAAAAGCCAACTATATTTTTTTAAGATATGCGCACCAATTAAAATGAACAACATGGAAACTGATCCCATCCATTGATTCACATCAGCCATAAAATACATATAATCACCTGTATTGTTAAACAGCTCTTTAACACTTGCCTTCCATGGCCCTTCCATTAAATTTAATGTAACCCCATAGCTAACCACTAATATTGTAATATAACCAAGATATTTAGAAGAAAATATTGTTCTAAGGCTTTTAACTAGACCCATTTCCGCTTGAATCTTACTTTTATTAATAGTTTTTATTTCATCAGATTCTTTCACTATATTTCTTATCATATATTCGAATAAAAATATTATAGCCACTCCAGATAACGCTAACATCACCATTATCAACTGCATTTGATAGAGTGAGTCCTTAATTATAAAAATCACTTTAATTAGGGTTCCCACAGTAAAAGTACCAAAGCTTCCCATAAATGCAAACATTGGGTAAAATCTTTTTGCTTCATTGGTTGTCGTTATTTGATTAGCAAATTGCCAAAATAGTAAGGCGTACATTACAGACCATAACTCAGCCACCACATAAAAAACAGCATATAACCACTTATTATAAACTAAATAAAACCACTTAAAATGCGATCCGTGAATCTGAAAAACACCCAGATTAAAGTTTTTTACCATTAAGGATTCTTGTATAGATATGTCAGGATGAATCAATAATTCATTTGGATATAAGGCAAAACCAAAAAGCAGAAAGAAACATACAAAGAAAGAAGCAACATAAGTATATATTTTTCTAAAACTCAAATTATCTGTCATCTTGATATAAATCAAAACAAAAATAATACTAGCAGGAAGAACTCCAAATACTTTAATAAAACTAATAGCTTCTGCTCCAATATTGGGAACAACAAAAGCATCTTTTAATGTACGTAAAGCATTGTAATTGAATAAAGAAAAGAAAAGCATCATTGACATGCACAAGAATTTCCTAGTTTCACTGGCCCTAATTGGCCAAACAAACTCGCGCAATCCTTTGAAATTCTGCATATAAATAAACTCAGTGACTTTAGTCGATTATTGTAGTTAGGAATGTGATATTGTCAAGGTGAATCTTACTAAAAAATAAATTTACCGGACTAAAATTGATTTTTTATTTTTCAAAGAAACCGGTAATCCTCTACTAGGAGAGGTAAATACATCATCTATGCTAGATTTTTCAGCTTCAATAATTGCTTTTCTATGATACTCACTCAACTTCTTCGAAACATATTCAGCATGTGCATAATGTATTTCAGTAGCCACGGGTATGTTGCTATTATCCACTGGTAAAATTGAAGATTTATTACGCTTAATACGAGGCATTACTGAGCTAATAAACTTGCTCATAATAGTTTTTTTTGATGCTTTCATAGAAGAATTAGGCTTAACTCTCACTTGGCCCTTAATTATTTTATCTTTTAATTCATTATAGTCACCTTGAATATTTGATCTTAAACATTCAAACTCACTATTCCAGAACTCATCTTTCATCTCAGCTTTTTTCTTGTGAGATACCAGTCTATCATTTTTCTCTTTGTTAGTCATGTTCTGCAATTTAGGACTCTCTAATTCCAATTTTTCGTACGGAAGAGTTTCCCTAATACCACCAGTTAATGCGCTAAATTTTTTTTCATTAACTATATCCATAATTAGTTCACTTAACGAAAAATTGTCACTATTTTCTAAATCTTCTAGAGCAACGACAACTATATTGTCCCACTTTAGTGAATCACTATAATCTTATCTTGAGCCATATTTTAGTTGAGATCCTACTTTATTTTCTTAAGATAACATAATATACTCATAAATCAGTTAAGTTTTAGATTTACATATAGTTAAGCAAGAATAAGTTAAAAAACAATTAAGATTAAACTAGTCAATGTCAATAAGATCTTCACTAAGTTCTTTACTACTAGTAATAACTTTATTCCTTACTTCTTTTTCAGAATTTTTAGTTTTTTGAATAACTGACCTTAGCATTTTTACTCGCGCCTCAGGTGAAGAAAATATATCTGCTATAGAATCAGATCCAAGCTTTAATACTTTATAACTTTGAGCCTTACCTAACCATCTAGGAATATCTTTATTATTTAAAGTAATAGATGCTATATAACAAACCCAGAAAATGGCAATAGCAGCTAGAGATCCTCTAAATAAACCAAAAATCAATCCAGTAATCTTATCAATTGTTCCACCACCAAAACCAGAAGTAATCTTAGATATTTTTTCTCCTAAATATATTATAATGATCACTAAAATAATATAAAATACTAAGGAAGAAATAAGGCCACTAATAAATTTGCTAGAAATATAAGTATTTACAACTGAATAAACATATAAGTAATTATCAGCTACAATGATAGCAGCTCCTGCCCATGCAAAGAAACTAATAAAACTCTCAATAAATCCTGCTTTCCAACCAAAATAAGTAGATATAGCAAGAAGTATGATAATTAAATAATCAAAATTCTGTAATTCCGATAATTCCATAGATTTAATCCTTTTTTTCCTATATATTTATAGTAACTTATACACTTCCAATTGAGCCTTAACATATGCAACCATATATCATAATTGGCGCTAATTTAACCGGGCTTTGTTGCGCGATTGCACTCAGCCACTTAGGTCAAACATCTATATTAGTTGATCGAAAAGCTATTGGCAAGCCTAGTTATAAAGATACAAGAGCTATAGCATTATCTTATGGCTCCAAACAAATATTAGAATCCATTGATTTATGGGATTCGCTTGAGCCCTATGCAGGAAAAATAGACGAGATCAGAGTCACAGATCAACACTCACCTCTTTTCTTACATTTCAATAATGAGTCAACTCTAGGATATATTATTGAAAGCGATGACATTCAAAATATCATGTATGAACATGTATCTAAGGATAAAAACATCACTATAATGGGTAGCACTACTTATGAATTAATAGAAAATAATGAACATGAAGTTACTATTAAACTAAATGAAACGATCCATAAAACCAAATTATTAATTGCAGCTGATGGAAAATTCTCTGCCTTAAGAAAACTATGCAATATAGATACTTTTGAACATGACTACAAACAAACTGCCATTGTTTGCAAAGTCCAGCATCAAAAATCACATAATAATATAGCACAAGAAATTTTTCTTAAAAATGGCCCCTTTGCTATTTTACCTCTAAAAGATTCTTATCAATCTGGAATAGTTTGGACTGAAACTCCAGAAATTGCTAAAATCTTACTCGAACAATCTTCAGAGAAATTCAATT
>Ga0129324_10001378_pt1 | contig 15726 bp, 11 predicted proteins | sample CPBDNA_7_FD_96879 | JGI IMG/M metagenome (GOLD analysis project Ga0129324, IMG submission 96879) | Freshwater to marine salinity gradient microbial communities from Chesapeake Bay, USA - CPBay_Spr_15_0.2_DNA | ecosystem: Environmental > Aquatic > Marine > Coastal | place: USA: Chesapeake Bay... | reverse complement strand
TCACGCTTGTCGCCACCATATTTCTTAGTTAATACTGTTGAAATCGCTGCCGTTAATGTTGTCTTGCCGTGATCAACGTGTCCAATTGTTCCCACGTTGACGTGCGGCTTGGTCCGTTCAAATTTACCTTTTGCCATGATTATTTTCCTTTAATATTCTATAAAAATTCAATTACTGCTTATTCATAATCGCTTCAGCAACGTTTCTTGGCGCTTCAATGTAATGCTTAAATTCCATACTATACGAAGCACGACCTTGAGAAAGTGAACGAACCGTTGTTGAATAACCGAACATCTCAGCCAGCGGAACTTCTGCACGAATAATTTTTCCTGTTGCGTTGTCATCCATACCTTGGATAATGCCGCGACGTGATGACAAATCACCCATCACATCACCCATATAATCTTCTGGCGTTTCAATTTCAACAGACATCATCGGCTCAAGTAAAATCGGATTTGCTTTACGCATGCCTGCCTTGAAAGCCATAGAGGCTGCCATTTTAAAAGCATTTTCGTTTGAGTCAACATCATGATACGAACCATCAAACAAAGTCACTTTAGCATCTACAACTGGGAAACCTGCCAATACACCAGCTGGAATAGTTTCACGCAAGCCTTTTTCAACCGCAGGGATAAACTCACGTGGCACAGTACCACCCTTGATCGCATCAATAAATTCAAAACCTTTACCTGCTTCATTTGGTTCCATTTTCAACCAAACGTGGCCATATTGACCTTTACCGCCAGACTGTTTAACAAATTTGCCCTCAATCTCAACGGTATCTTTATAAGCCTCACGGTAAGCCACTTGTGGTGCACCAATATTGGCTTCAACGTTAAATTCACGTCGCATACGATCAACTAAAATCTCTAAATGCAATTCGCCCATACCAGAGATGATAGTTTGATTTGTCTCAATATCAGTTTTAACACGAAATGAAGGATCTTCTTGCGCCAAACGGTTCAGAGCAATGCCCATTTTCTCTTGGTCAGCTTTGGTTTTTGGCTCTACCGCAACGTGAATTACAGGCTCTGGGAAAACCATGCGCTCTAGGATAATTTCTTCACCTACAGCACACAAAGTATCACCTGTAGTTGCTTCTTTTAATCCAATTGCCGCTGCAATATCTCCTGCACGCACTTCATCAAGCGCTTCGCGTGAGTTTGCGTGCATCTCAACAATACGTCCTATACGTTCTTTTTTGCCTTTAATTGGATTGTAAACACTGTCACCTGCTGTCAACATGCCAGAATAAACGCGGAAGAAAATCAACTGACCAACAAACGGGTCTGTCATGATCTTGAATGCTAATGCAGCAAATTTCTCGTCATCAGAAGCTTTCAGGAACAGTTCTTTTCCATCGTCGTCTTCAGCACGCGTATCTGGAATATCAGTTGGCGCGGGCATTAATTCAATGACTTTATCCAACATGGCTTGAACACCTTTGTTTTTGAAAGCTGAACCGCACATCATTGGTACAATTTCAGAAGCAATGGTACGGATACGCAAACCTTCTAAGATGTCTTCCTCTGACAAATCCCCATTTTCAAGGTATTTATTCATTAGGTCTTCGTTAGCCTCTGCAGCGGTCTCAACCATGTTTGAACGCCACTTATCACAATCCGTTTGCAAGTCAGCTGGAATGTCACCATATTCAAACTTCATACCCTGAGACTCTTCATCCCAAATGATGGATTTCATTTTAACCAAATCAATCACGCCAGTAAAAGTTTCAGCAGCGCCAACAGGCACTTGCAATGGAATTGGGTTTGCCTTCAACCGCGCCCGCATCTGATCGTACACTTTAAAGAAGTCCGCACCAGCACGGTCCATTTTATTAACAAAAGCTAAACGTGGAACTTTATATTTGTTCGCCTGACGCCAAACAGTCTCAGATTGAGGCTGCACACCACCAACAGCACAGTAGACCATCACTGCACCATCAAGCACACGCATTGAACGCTCAACCTCAATTGTAAAGTCAACGTGACCAGGTGTATCAATAATATTAATACGATGCTGATCAAACTGATTTGCCATACCTTTCCAGAAACAGGTAGTAGCAGCAGAAGTAATGGTAATACCACGCTCTTGCTCTTGCTCCATCCAGTCCATTGTTGCAGCACCATCATGCACTTCACCAATTTTGTGGTTTACACCAGTGTAAAAAAGAATACGCTCTGTTGTCGTTGTTTTACCAGCGTCAATATGTGCAGAAATACCAATGTTACGGTAGCGATTTATAGGGGTTTTACGAGCCACAGTGATTACCTTTACTTAAATTCTTAAAGAGCGAGTTACTAAATTAAAATCTAAAATGTGAGAAAGCTTTGTTAGCTTCAGCCATACGGTGCACTTCTTCACGTTTTTTCATTGCTGACCCACGACCTTCGGAAGCTTCGAGCAACTCAGCAGCTAATCGCAAACCCATGGATTTTTCACCACGTTTACGCGCTGCATCACGCATCCAACGCATGGCTAACGCGCTCCGACGACTAGGACGCACCTCAACTGGAACTTGGTAGTTGGCACCACCCACACGACGGGACTTAACTTCAACCACTGGACGCAGATTCACCAAAGCTGTTGTAAAAACTTCAAGTGCATCTTTGCCACTTTTTGCAGTGATTTGCTCAAATGCACCGTATAAAATACGCTCTGCAACTGACTTTTTACCACCCGTCATTAATACGTTTACAAATTTAGATACTTCTTCGCTGCCAAATTTTGGATCTGGAAGAATTTCACGTTTTGGGACTTCTCTACGTCTTGGCATATTTTCTCTATTCTATTAAGTTTATTTTGCTAGCGATTACTCGAGCAAGGCATTTCAGCCGCTATATTAAAAATTTTTAGTATTACTTCGCCGCTTTAGGGCGTTTAGCACCGTATTTCGAACGTGACTGCTTGCGGTCTTTAACGCCAGCAGTGTCTAAACTACCGCGCACCATATGGTAACGTACACCAGGCAAATCTTTTACACGACCGCCACGCAACAACACAACACTGTGCTCTTGCAAGTTATGGCCTTCACCTCCAATGTAACTAATGACTTCATAGCCATTCGTCAGGCGAACTTTTGCCACTTTACGCAAAGCAGAGTTCGGTTTTTTTGGTGTCGTTGTGTAAACACGAGTGCAAACGCCTCGTTTTTGTGGGCAAGCTTCCAAAGCTGGCACTTTACTTTTAACAACCACTTTAGCGCGTGGTTTACGAATTAACTGATTAATGGTTGGCATAGCCTTAAACCCTTTTTAAGTTCTTTAAAAAATTACTATTTGTCATACATCGATAGAGTAGAACCAATTGTAGACAATTAGCCTATTCTGAAAAGCTGAGCATTGTATGGTCGTACTGCTTTTGTGTCAAGCTAAAAGTGGCTAGCATTTCACTAGCCACTTTTGTATTCAACATAAAAACAAAAGCATCTTATTCTGCTGGCGTTTCCATATCAGGTGCAATCACTTCAACACCATCCATTTCTGGCACATTTTCAGTCGCTTCAACAGGTGCGAACAACTCTTCTGCTGCCGCCATTGCTGGCGATTCAACCAAACCAGCCGCTTTGTTTCGACGCGCTTCGTGATAAGCCAAACCTGTACCTGCTGGTATTAAACGACCAACAATCACGTTTTCTTTCAGGCCACGCAATTCATCACGTTTACCTAAGATTGCCGCTTCCGTTAACACACGTGTTGTTTCTTGGAATGATGCTGCTGAAATAAATGAATCTGTAGAAAGTGAAGCTTTAGTAATACCAAGCAATACATACTCGTATGTTGCAGGACGTTTATCTTCCGCAACGATTCTTTCATTTTCATTCAACACATCAGCACGCTCTACTTGCTCACCTTGAATAAAGCCTGTATCGCCAGCATCGGTAATTCGTACACGACGTAACATTTGACGCACAATCACTTCAATGTGTTTATCGTTAATCTTCACACCTTGTAGTCGATACACATCTTGCACTTCGTCAATCACATAACGTGCTAAGGCTTCACGTCCACGCAAACGTAAAATATCTTGCGGGTCAGCTGGGCCATCTACAATACTCTCACCTTTAGTGACAATCTGACCATCATGCACAGTTACGTGCTTATCTTTAGCAATCAAAAATTCACTCGATTCGCCATCAACATCAGTAATCACCAAACGTTGCTTACCTTTTGTGTCTTTACCAAACGAGACACTACCAGTTACTTCTGCTAGCATACCCGCATCTTTTGGTGAACGCGCTTCAAATAACTCAGCTACTCGTGGAAGACCACCAGTAATATCACGGTTTTTCGATGACTCTTGAGGGATACTTGCAATTACTTCACCCACACCCACATCTTGTCCATCTTTGACAGTAATAATACATCCCAACTGGAAGGTCACATTCACTGGCGTATCACTACCAGCCACTTTTACTTCATTACCATCAACATCGAGTAGTTTAATTTGAGGACGCAAGCCTTTACTTTGACCAGCACGTTGTTTCGGGTCAATTACAACCAAGGTAGATAAGCCAGTGACTTCATCTACTTGTTTTGCAACCGTCACACCTTCTTCAACGTTCTCAAACTTCACTTTACCTGCATATTCAATAATAATTGGACGAGTATGTGGGTCCCATGTTGCCAAGGCTTGACCTGCCTTAACTACCTTACCGTCCGTTACTGAAAGTGTTGCACCGTAAGGTACTTTATGACTTTCGCGCTCACGACCAGTATTGTCATCTGTAATAGTCACTTCACCATTACGTGAAATAACCACTTGCTCACCACGCGCATTAGTTACATAGCGCATTGTTGATGTAAAGCTTAGTGTACCGTTTGATTTACTTTCAACTTGGCTAATAGTTGCTGCTCGCGATACTGCACCACCAATGTGGAAAGTACGCATAGTCAACTGAGTGCCTGGCTCACCAATGGATTGTGCCGCAATCACACCAACAGCCTCACCCATACTGATTAATTTACCACGACCTAAGTCTCTACCATAACAAGTTGCGCAGATACCGTAGCGCGTTTCACAAGTCAATGCAGTACGCACTTTAACTTCATCAATACCTAACTCATCAATACGTTCAACTTCGTCTTCACCTAACAGGGTGCCAGCTGGATAAATCACGGCTTGCGTTTCTGGATGAATGACATCAAGCGCTGCAGTACGACCTAAGATTCGATCATGTAAAGGCTCAACAATTTCACCACCTTTTACTAGCGCTTTTGTAACTAAGCCTTCTTCTGTTCCACAATCCAATTCAGTGACAACCAAGTCCTGTGTCACATCTACCAATCGACGAGTTAGATAACCAGAGTTAGCAGTCTTCAATGCAGTATCCGCAAGACCTTTACGGGCACCATGGGTTGATATAAAGTACTGCAATACATTAAGGCCTTCTCGGAAGTTGGCTTTAATTGGCGTTTCAATAATCGAACCATCAGGCTTAGCCATCAAACCACGCATACCTGAAAGCTGTCTCACCTGAGCTGCTGAACCACGCGCACCAGAATCAGCCATCATGTAAATCGCATTAAATGATTCTTGTGACATCAATTTACCGTCTGCGTCTTTTATTTGTTTGCCGTCTGCATCTAACACTTTCTCTTCACGCAGTTGTTTCATCATGGCATCAGCCACTTTGTCACCTGTACGACCCCAGATATCAACCACCTTATTATAGCGCTCACCTTGTGTTACCAAACCAGAGACATATTGGTCATGGATTTCACGCACTTCAGCATCAGCCGCATTAATTAAGTCCTCTTTTTCATTTGGAACTAGCATATCGTTCACAGAAATTGAGATCCCAGCTTTCGTAGCGTAGGTATAGCCAGTGTACATCAATTTATCAGCAAAAATGACCGTTTCACGAATACCAACCTGACGGAATGAAGCGTTGATTAATCGAGAAATCTCTTTCTTTTTCAACGCTTTTGACAAGTGATTGAAAGACAAACCTGCTGGTAGAATCTCTGACAGAATTGCTCGACCAACCGTTGTTTCATAACGATTAATTTTCTCAGTTTTATTGCCTTCTACGTCTAATTCGTACTCTTTGATCCTTACAGTTACTTTTGCATGCAAATCAATCATGCCTTGATCATAAACACGTTGCACTTCTTTAACGTCGCTGAATATCATTCCTTCACCACGTGCATTAATTTTTTCGCGAGTCATGTAGTAAAGGCCTAACACGATATCTTGAGAAGGCACAATAATTGGCTCACCATTTGCAGGTGACAACACATTGTTTGAGGCCAACATTAGTGTACGTGCTTCCATTTGCGCTTCTAAGCTCAATGGCACGTGAACAGCCATTTGGTCACCGTCAAAGTCGGCGTTAAATGCTGAACAAACCAGCGGATGTAATTGAATCGCTTTTCCTTCAATCAATACTGGCTCAAAAGCCTGAATACCTAAACGATGCAAGGTAGGCGCACGGTTTAGCATCACTGGATGTTCCCGAATAACATCATCCAAGATATCCCAAACTTCTGGCCCCTCTTCCTCAACCTTTTTCTTAGCCGCTTTAATAGTTGTCGCTAAACCAAGGACTTCCAACTTATGAAAAATAAAAGGCTTAAATAACTCAAGTGCCATTTTTTTAGGTAAACCACATTGATGTAGTTTCAATTGTGGACCGACCACAATAACAGAACGACCAGAGTAATCCACACGCTTACCGAGCAAGTTCTGACGGAAACGACCACCTTTACCTTTAATCATGTCAGCAAGTGATTTCAACGGACGCTTATTTGCACCTGTCATGACTTTACCACGCCGTCCATTATCTAATAATGAGTCAACCGCTTCTTGTAACATCCGCTTTTCGTTACGGCAGATAATTTCTGGCGCACGTAACTCTAGCAGTCTTCTTAAACGGTTATTGCGGTTGATTACACGTCGATATAAATCATTCAAATCTGATGTTGCGAAACGACCTCCATCCAATGGTACTAGCGGACGTAATTCAGGTGGCAACACTGGCAGAATTTCTAAAATCATCCACTCAGGTTTAATCCCTGACTTTTGGAATGCTTCTAATACTTTTAGTCGTTTAGCAATTTTCTTAATTTTTGCTTCCGAACCAGTTTCTGACAAGTCCTTACGTAGGATTTCAATCTCTTGATTGATATCGAGTGTGCGTAATAACTCACGAACGGCTTCAGCACCCATAACGGCATTGAACTCATCACCATACTCTTCAACTTTAGAAAGATAATCATCCTCAGTGAGTAATTGGCCGCGAATCAATGGTGTCATACCAGGATCCACCACGATAAATGCTTCGAAGTACAGTACGCGCTCAATATCACGCAAAGCAATATCAAGTACCATACCCAAACGGCTTGGCAGAGATTTTAAGAACCAAATATGTGCAACAGGTGAAGCGAGATCGATATGACCCATACGTTCACGACGCACTTTAGACAAAGTGACTTCAACACCACATTTTTCACAAATCACTCCGCGATGTTTTAGTCGCTTGTATTTACCACACAAACATTCATAGTCCTTGGTTGGGCCAAAGATTTTTGCACAGAACAAACCGTCGCGCTCTGGTTTGAACGTTCGATAGTTGATGGTTTCTGGCTTTTTGACTTCACCATACGACCATGATCGGATTTTCTCAGGCGAGGCCAACGCGACTTTAATCGCGTCAAACTCTTCTTCTTGGGTTACCTGTTTAAATAAGTCTAATAGCGCTTTCATTTGACTTCTCCTCTAATGCATCCAAAGATGCATGAATAAAAACTAATGCGCCTAGTCAAAGCGCGCATAAATATAAGTTAGTTACGATCCAAATCGATGTCGATAGCAAGTGAACGAATTTCTTTCACTAACACATTAAACGATTCTGGCATGCCCGCCTCAATTTTGTGCTCGCCTTTGACAATGTTTTCGTACACTTTAGTACGCCCATTGACGTCATCTGACTTCACAGTCAGCATTTCTTGTAAGGTGTAAGCTGCACCATAAGCTTCAAGCGCCCAAACTTCCATCTCACCAAAACGTTGTCCACCAAATTGCGCCTTACCACCTAATGGCTGTTGCGTAACCAAACTATATGGTCCAGTAGAACGCGCATGCATCTTATCATCCACTAAGTGATGTAATTTCAATACGTGCATATAACCAACGGTTACTGGGCGTTCAAATGCATCTCCTGTTCTTCCATCGAACAATTTCACTTGCGTTTTACCTGCATGAAATTGTAACTGTTTAGTACGCGCATCATCATCAGGGAAAGCTAAATCAAGCATTTCTTTAATGTCAGACTCAGCAGCACCGTCAAAAACTGGTGTTGCAAACGGCACACCGCGTTTTAGGTTGTTTGCAAGCTCAATTACCTCAACATCAGATAGGGATTTAATATCTTCTTTTTTACCTGTGCTATCGTTATAAATTTTATCTAGGAATTGACGAATTTCAGCCACCTTAGACTCAGCTTGCAACATTTCAGTAATACGCATACCCAAGCCTTTAGCTGCCCAACCTAAATGAACCTCTAGAATCTGGCCAATATTCATACGCGAAGGAACGCCTAATGGATTCAACACAATATCAACTGGCGTACCATCGGCCATGTGCGGCATATCTTCAACTGGGGCAATTTTTGAAATAACACCTTTGTTACCATGTCGACCAGCCATTTTGTCACCTGGCTGAATGCGTCTTTTAACAGCTAAATACACTTTAACCATTTTTTGTACGCCTGGCGGTAGTTCATCACCTTGTGTTAATTTACGTTTTTTCTCTTCGTATTTACTGTCAAAATTGGCACGTGCTGTTGTTAAGCCATCTTTTAACTGTTCAAGCTGGCGTGCAGCATCTTCATCTGATAAACGAATATCAAACCAATCATAACGACCAACCGCTTCCAAATATTCAGCCGTTACTGTATCGCCTTTTTTCAATTTGTTTGGTCCGCCAGTTGCAACTTGACCAATAATTGAACGGCTGATACGACCAAATGTATCATCTTCAACAATACGCATCTGATCTGCTAAATCTTGTTTAAAGTGTGCCAATTGATCGTCAATGATTTGTTGCGCACGCGCATCACGATCGATACCTTCCCGCGTAAACACTTGAACATCAATCACTGTACCTGTTGTACCTGAAGGCACACGTAAACTAGTATCTTTAACATCTGAAGCTTTTTCACCAAAAATGGCTCGTAGTAATTTCTCTTCTGGAGTTAATTGAGTCTCGCCCTTCGGCGTTACCTTACCAACCAACACATCTCCCGCTTCAACTTCAGCACCGATGTAAATAATACCTGACTCATCTAATCGACCAAGCATACGTTCTGATAGATTAGAGATGTCTTGAGTAATCTCCTCAGGCCCTAACTTCGTGTCACGAGCAACCACCGATAACTCTTCAATATGAATTGAAGTATAGCGGTCATCAGCAACGACGCGTTCTGAGATTAGAATTGAATCCTCAAAGTTATATCCATTCCATGGCATAAAGCCAACCAACATGTTTTGACCAAGCGCCAATTCACCCATGTCCGTTGAAGCACCATCCGCAATCACATCACCACGTTGCAACTGATCGCCCACCTTAACTAACGGTCGTTGATTAATGTTTGTATTTTGGTTAGAGCGTGTATATTTCGTTAAATTGTAAATATCAACCCCAACCTCACCAGCAACAGCTTCTTCATCATGTACTCGCACAACAATACGACCCGAGTCAACATAATCAACAATACCGCCACGACGTGCCTGTACGATGGTGCCTGAATCGATTGCAACAGTACGCTCAATGCCAGTACCAACCACGGCTTTTTCAGCACGCAAACAAGGAACCGCTTGACGTTGCATATTTGCACCCATCAATGCACGGTTAGCATCATCATGCTCTAAGAATGGGATTAATGATGCCGCAACAGAAACAATTTGTCCTGGTGCAACGTCCATATATTGAACGCTGTCAGGCTGCGCCATTGTGAATTCGTTTTGATAACGTGAAGAAACGATTTCTTCCTTAAATCCACCCTTAGCATCAAGTTCTGTATTCGCCTGTGCAATCATGAATTCACTTTCTTCAATTGCAGAAAGGAAATCAATGTCTTTTGACACTTTGTTATCCTTAACACGACGATAAGGCGTTTCTAAGAAACCATATTCATTGGTACGTGCAAATAACGCCAATGAGTTTATCAAACCAATATTTGGACCTTCTGGTGTTTCGATTGGACACACACGTCCATAATGGGTTGTATGGACATCGCGCACCTCAAAACCTGCACGCTCACGCGTCAAACCACCAGGACCCAATGCAGAGATACGACGTTTATGCGTAATCTCTGATAATGGGTTTGTTTGATCCATAAACTGTGAAAGTTGGCTCGAACCAAAGAATTCACGAATCGCACTAGAAACAGGTTTCGCATTAATCAAGTCGTGCGGCATTAAATTATCGGATTCCGCTTGGCTTAAACGCTCTTTAACAGCACGCTCAACGCGCACTAATCCAGCACGGAACTGATTCTCAGCTAACTCACCTACAGAACGGATACGACGATTACCTAAGTGATCAATATCGTCAATCTCACCATGCCCGTTACGTAACTCAAGCAAGACACCAATCACGGCTAAAATATCGTCATTAGACAATACCATTGCACCTGAATCACTTTGAGGTCCAATACGCTCATAGAAGCGCTTCATCCAATCAGCAGTACGATCCTCCAATTTATGAGGGTATGCACGACGATTAAACTTCATCCGACCAACTACTGATAAATCATAGCGATCTTCATTAAAGAATAAACCTTGAAATAAAGCTTCCACTGAATCCTCAGTTGGCGGTTCACCAGGACGCATCATTCTGTATATAGCAGTCCGCGCTGAATATTGATCTGGCACTTCGTCAATACGCAATGTTTGTGAAATAAAGTCGCCATGATCTAAGTCATTCGCATAAAGCGTATCAATTACTTTAACTTTTGCTTCAATTAATTTCTCAAGCAAGTCTTCTGTGATTTCATCATTGGCATTGGCAATCACTTCACCAGTTTCCGTATCAATAATATTTTTCATCACGGCACGGCCAAGAATGAAATCCATCGGTACAGTAATTTTTTCAATACCTGCTTTTTCAATTTCACGAATATGCTTAACAGTAATTCGCTTATCTTTAGCAACAACAACTTCACCATTTTTATCAGTGATGTCAAATTTCGCCATTTCACCGCGCAAACGATCTGGAACTAAAGTAAATTCAATTCCTTTAGGTCCAATGTGGAAAGTATCGGTGTCACCAAAAATTTCCAAAATTTGTTCTGGCATAAAGCCCAGTGCTTTTAGCAGCACTGTCACTGGCATTTTGCGACGACGATCGACACGGAAATACAAGTAGTCCTTAGGATCAAATTCAAAATCCAACCATGAACCACGGTAAGGAATCACACGTGCTGAGAACAGCAATTTACCAGAACTATGTGTTTTACCTCTATCATGCTCGAAGAAAACGCCTGGGCTACGGTGCAATTGCGAAACGATAACACGCTCAGTACCGTTAATCACGAATGAACCGTTTTCAGTCATCAAAGGCAGTTCGCCCATATAGACTTCCTGCTCTTTTACTTCCTTTACCGTAGGCTTTGAAGCCTCTTTATCCATAATGGTTAAACGTACTTTTACACGAATTGGTGCTGCGTAAGTTAAACCACGCTGCTGACACTCTTTTACGTCAAATGGCTCTGCACCTAATTGATAGCTTACATAATCTAAACGTGCATTACCTGAATGACTTTCGATTGGGAAAACTGAACTAAAAGCAGACTCAAGGCCTGTATTTTTACGCTCGTCCTGTGAAGCATCAGCCTGTAAAAAGGCTTTATAGGACTCCAATTGCATTGCAAGTAAGTAGGGTACTTCCTGCACACTTTCTCTTTTAGCGAAACTCTTACGTATACGTTTTTTTTCGGTAAAGGAATAGCTCATAGCGTCTCCTGATATTTTGAGGGTAGAAAACAAAACACTACATTGTCTAATGTCTTGATTTTTAACATCATTTAATAACAATTTTCATACCTTACATTTTGATACATTTACAGCTGCCTATAAACAGCTAAGGCTGACGGTTTCCCGCCAGCCTAAAGTAATCACTTAAATGAATTATTTAAGTTCGCCAGTAGCACCAGCTTCGATTAATTTTTTCAATGCTTCGTCAGCTTCTGCTTTTGCCAAGCCTTCTTTAATTGTTTTTGGTGCGCCATCAACTAAATCTTTAGCTTCTTTCAAGCCTAAACCAGTCAATTCACGCACGGCTTTAATAACACTTACTTTTTGTTCACCAGCAGCAGTCAATACAACATCGTACTCTGATTGCTCAGCAGCTGCAGCACCTGCATCACCACCGGCTGCTGGAGCAGCAACTGCAACTGCAGCAGCAGCAGCAGAAACACCAAATTTTTCTTCCATCTCTTTAATCAATGCAGATAAATCTAAAACTGACATTGCACTGATTGCTTCTAAAATATCATCTTTTGAAATTGCCATTTGTAAAACTCCTAAAATTTAAATATAAGTTAGCGTAATATTAAGCTGCTTTTTGATCACGTACTGCCGCAAGACCACGTACAAATTTGGTAGGCACTTCGTTAAGTGTCTGTACAAATTTAGCAACTGGTGCTTGCATAGTACCGAGCAATTTAGACAGCAACTCATCACGGCTAGGCATGGTAGCCAAAGCTTTAATGCCAGCAGCATCTAAAACTTCATTTGGCATCGCACCAGCTTTAAGCACAAACTTGTCGTTAGTCTTTGCAAAACTGTTCATTACTTTAGCTGCTGCCACTGGGTCGGCTGAAATGCCAAACATCAATGGTCCAACCATATCGTTTGTTAAACCAGAAAACGGTGTGCCGTCAACTGCACGACGTACCAGCGTGTTTTTTAGAACACGTAAATAAACACCAGCTTTTCTAGCATCAGCTCTTAGTGATGTAATTTCTGTCACTGTTAAGCCACGATATTCAGCAAGAACAATTGCTTGCGCCGATGCGACTTGCTCGCTGACTTCAGCAACTACTGCTTTTTTCTCTGTTAGATTGAGACTCAAGGTCTTTTCTCCTTCCGTTAATGATAAGTACAACACCAAAGTGTTGCACCACTCACGGCGTCCTTGATTCAGGGCTTACAAATCCTGTACCGGGTTCGCCATCTGCGTTGGATGCTAATCATGAAATAGCAGAGGATTGACATGTCAATCACCCATTATTCATCAGAATCAATTAAGCCCTAAAGGGCACCAACGGTCTTTGATGCTCTTGTTGTTTTAAAATAAAACAACAAGCCCAAAGTTCTTTTAGGCCAAGTAAAACTTGGCACTTTAAATTATGCTACAGAGCTTTGATCCACTCGAATGCCTGGACCCATGGTGGTAGAAAGAGACATTTTCTTTAAGTACACACCCTTAGACGAAGCTGGTTTTGCCTTAGTAATCGCATCAACCAAAGCAGCCATGTTGCCTGACAATTGCTCAACCGTAAATGAAGCACGACCGATTGTGCAATGGATAATACCGCCTTTATCTGTACGATATTGCACCTGCCCTGCTTTTGCATTTTTAACTGCTGTAGCAGCATCTGGCGTGACTGTACCAACTTTTGGATTTGGCATTAAACCGCGTGGGCCCAGTACTTGCCCTAATGTACCAACAATACGCATCGCATCTGGCGTCGCAATCACAACGTCAAAATCCATCATGCCACCCTTAACTTGCTCAGCTAAATCTTCAAACCCAACAATATCAGCACCAGCTTCTTTAGCCGCTTCTGCTTGGACACCTTGGGCAAATACAGCCACACGTGTTGTTTTGCCAATACCATGCGGCAATACAATAGAGCCACGAACTAATTGATCTGATTTCTTCGCGTCAATGCCTAAGTTAATAGAAATATCTACTGATTCGTCAAACTTTACTTTTGAACCTTCTTTTACAAGCGCCAAAGCGTCTTGCGCTGGATACAATTTGTTACGATCTATTTTTGCACGTAGTGCATCAATTCTTTTAGCCATGTTACTCACCCTCCACAATAATGCCCATACTGCGAGCGCTACCAGCAATTGTACGCACCGCCGCATCCATATCAGCCGCTGTCAAATCAGGCATTTTCGTCGTTGCAATCTCTTCAGCTTGCTTACGTGTAATTGTCGCCACCTTATCTACATGTGGACGTGCCGAACCACTCTTAATATTTGCCGCTTTCTTAAGCAAGATAGATGCTGGAGGCGTTTTCATGATAAAAGTAAAACTCTTATCAGCAAATGCTGTTATCACAACAGGAATCGGCAAACCAGGTTCAACGTTTTGTGTGGCCGCGTTGAAGGCTTTACAGAACTCCATGATGTTTAAACCGCGCTGACCCAACGCAGGACCAACTGGTGGGCTTGGATTAGCTTTACCTGCAGGAATCTGCAGCTTTATATAACCGATGACTTTTTTTGCCATTTTCAATACTCCTAAAATGGGTGCAAGCGCCTCATCAAAACCAAGGCTCCCCGTTAAAATTACGTACTACTAAATTTCTTTATCTACTTGATTAAAGTCTAATTCAACAGCCGTTGCACGACCAAAGATTGAAACCGATACTTTAACTTTACTTTTTTCATAGTTGACTTCTTCGATACTGCCAGAAAAGTCTTTAAACGGACCATCAACAACACGTACAACTTCACCTTTTTCATAGGTCATTTTTTGTGTCGGATTAGATTTACTATCATCCATACGTTGTAGAATAATCTCAACTTCTTTGTCTTTAATTGGCGTTGGCTTTTGTGCACTCCCACCAATAAATGCAGTTACACGTGGCGTGCTTTTAATCAAATGCCAGCTTGCATCCGTCATCGCCATTTGCACTAAAACATAACCAGGATACAAACGTCTTTCAGAAATCTTTTTAACACCAGATTTCATCTCTACCACTTCCTCAATGGGCACTAAAATCTCACCAAACTGATCTTGATGCTCTGAGCGACTAATGCGTTCCTCTAAAGCTGCCTTTACAGACTTCTCCATACTTGAAAACACTTGAACTGCATACCAATGCATCTCCATTAAGCACTCCGTCCTAATACCCATTGAATCATTTGTGAAAAGCCAATATCGACCAACCACAAAAAAGCAGCCATAATTACGACCAAGAAAAATACAACCATTGTTGTTTGTACGGTTTCTTTACGTGTTGGCCAAACGACACGCTTAGCTTCAGCAATTGAATCATTAACAAATCCAAATGCTGTTTCACCGACTGGCGTCATTTTGAACACTAGCGCAGCCGCAACAATGCCAGCAATCACAACAAGAATACGCAACACTAAGGCTTTATCAGCCAAAAGATAAAAGCCAGCAACGCCGGCCGCAAACAGCAGCACAGACAACACTAGCTTGATTTTATCTATCATATTTATCACTTAAACCTTATACAGCTCTCATACAAAGAACTGTTTTATTATTTGGCAGGCCAAGAGGGCTTCGAACCCCCAACCCTCGGTTTTGGAGACCGATACTCTACCAATTGAGCTATTGGCCTGTATACACTACAAACATCAAAAGCTACGCTAAAATAGCGTAGCTTATTTCGCTAAATAATTATTCAATAATCTTAGCAACAACACCTGCACCAACTGTACGACCACCTTCACGAATAGCGAAGCGTAAGCCTTCTTCCATCGCAATCGGTGCAATCAATTCTACGCTGATGGATAC
>Ga0129324_10001377_pt1 | contig 15729 bp, 15 predicted proteins | sample CPBDNA_7_FD_96879 | JGI IMG/M metagenome (GOLD analysis project Ga0129324, IMG submission 96879) | Freshwater to marine salinity gradient microbial communities from Chesapeake Bay, USA - CPBay_Spr_15_0.2_DNA | ecosystem: Environmental > Aquatic > Marine > Coastal | place: USA: Chesapeake Bay... | reverse complement strand
TGCTCAGTTCAGATACGGCAGTAGGCGTCTCCAAGTCCATGGGAATAGCGGTCGCAGGATTGGCAGAGGCGTTCGAAACCCTCCAACCCGATATCGTCCTGCTTCTGGGAGACCGCTACGAAATGTGGGCGGCTGGAGCAGCAGCTACGGTTTCGCGAATTCCAATAGCGCACATTCATGGTGGTGAGTCGACGGAAGGCGCAATCGACGAAGCTATCCGACACGGACTCACCAAGATGGCCCACCTGCACTTTGTGGCAGCCCCGGAATTCGCTCAGCGTGTCATTCAACTCGGTGAGTCACCGGATCGAGTCTTCACAGTGGGGGCTGTGGGCCTTGACAATATCGCTCGATTGCCTCTTCTGGGCCGGGATGAACTTCAATCCTCGATAGGTGTTGCTCTGGGGGAACGGAATTTACTCGTCACCTTCCACCCTGTGACTCTGGAGGTAGGTACTGCAATTTCTCAGGTTGAATCCTTACTCACTGCGCTCGACGCATTCCCTGACGTCAACACTTTCATCACGATGCCCAATGCCGACACTGAGGGTAGGGGGATAATCACCCTGATCAACGAATACGTGGCGGCTACAACCAACGCAGCATGCTTTACATCTCTTGGCTCGCTCCGCTACCTGTCGCTGATGCAATACGTTGACGGCGTAGTTGGCAATTCGTCTAGCGGGTTGATCGAAGCGCCATTTATGCAAAAACCAACTGTGAATATTGGTTCTCGCCAGAGCGGACGTTTGCGTTCAGCCAGCGTCATTGACTCTAATTCGGATATTGATTCAATCATCGAAGCCATCAGCAAGATCTATTCAGCTGATGTGAAACAACGGTTGCAAGATTCGCAAAGTCTGTATGGGAAGCCTGGTGCAAGTAAAGCACTCGTCACTGTCCTGGAAACAACTTCGTTGGATGGGATACTTAAAAAGCATTTCCACTCTCTTTGATCATTACAGCTCCCAGTTACCGAGGGCTCGTTGAATCGGGAAGCGCTGAATGTAGTCAGGCTTGACCCCGCGCCTTCGTCAAGTCTTGTGGACGGCCGACATCCATCCAGCCTTCATCTACTGCCCAGACCGAGACTTTGTTTCCACCATGGATGCAGTCAGTCAGAACCTGAGTCATTGGAAAAAAGGTGTCCGTCGGCACTGTGCGTAAGATACTTGGATTAAATATGTAAATTCCACCGCTGACAAGTTCTTGCCGCAGTGGCTTCTCCACGATCGATTCAATGTGGCCGGCTTCATTTACTTGGAGCACACCGTAGGGAACCTCATGGGTATAAGGGAGTGCGCCCACCGTAGCGTCCGAGCCTGCCAGCTCATGGTGAGTGAGCATCGCTGCCACATCAAACTGTGTCACTAGGTCACCATTCACAACCAGCACGGGCGCGGAAAGCTCTGGGAACAACTTCGACAGGCTCCCCAAAGGCCCACCCGTTCCTAAGGGATTTTCTGGATCTTCCCACAAATAGGTGATCTCGCATCCAAACTGAGAACCGTCTCCAAAATGGTCTGCGATGACGTCTCCAAGGTGACCAACTGAAATCGCGATACGACTGATGCCGAAGCCCGAAATATGGTTGACGAGCCGCTCCAAGATTGGCGTCCCAGCCACCAAAACCATTGGTTTGGGAAGTGAACTGGTAGTCGGCAAAAGTCTGGTTCCCCGGCCGCCCGCAAGAATCAGTGCCATGTTTGTCCGGTCAATCCGGCCAAGTAGTTCACGCAATAGGTGAACAGCAACAAGTTGGCCTTCCTCGTTCACAATTGGAACTTGTGAGATAGCGCGCGCCTGCATCAGGTCGAGAATGGTTGCCCTTGAATCTGTTGATTTTGCCACAAAAGGGCTGCTTCGAATAAATGGCGTGACTGAGTCGGACAGCAGCGCACCCTCTAGCAAAGCCCGACGAATATCTCCATCGGTGACTACCCCGACTAGTAAATCGTCAGTAGTCACTGCGAAAGCAGCGCTTGCCGTGCCACGTGAGATGGCGACCATGGCGTCTCTGACAGTTGCAGAATTGGCAGCGAAGGTCTCTGGTATTGACACATTAGCTCCTGTGTAGTGAGGGCGTCATAACACAGCCTAGTCAAGTATCTTTAGTACCTTGGATTTGGTTTCAAAAGCTTCACAAGAAGATTAGTGGGCGTACAAATACTTGAAATGAGTCCCCTTGACCCAGATTCTTGAGGGAGACCCAATATAGTAGGCGCTTTCTTGACGCACTTCTGGTCGTTGCTGAACTGACAAACTAGCATTGGCAATCTAAGTTAATGATTCCTATCCTGATTAAGACTAAACTTTGTAGGGGAGCCTTTAGCTGTGAAACTCACGCAACCAGATCCACAAATCGCGGTTTTAGGCGTCGGTCAATTGGGTTCGCGTCACGTACAAGGTCTGTTGTCGAGTATGAAACCCTTGCATATTTGGCTTCAAGACCCTTCAATCGATTCCCCTTCAATTTTTGAAAACTGGAAAACCACATATTCGATCGATGCTGGCATCCACTCCGTGAATTTCGATCCCACATCAAGCGCGTTTCCTGATCATTTCGATCTCGTCATCAGTGCGACAACAGCAGATATTAGATACCAAAGCCTTAACACTTTCCTTGAGGGTCGAACGTTTGACTACCTGATTCTTGAAAAATTACTGACAACTGGGCTTGAGGACTTGGAAAAACTAACATCGTTAGTGCGCAGGAGTAAGGGCAGCTGGGTCAACCATGCGAGACGGTTGTGGCCGTTTTATCAGGAAATAAAAAATGAACTTCATGATGTTGGTCCCATGCACATGATTGTTGAAGGATCGGATTGGAATCTAGGGTCTAACGGCAGTCACTTCTGTGACTTGGTGCGGTGGTTGTCAGGTGAAGAACTGGTCAGTGCGGATTCCTCTCTAGTGGACAGTGAGTGGAGGGAATCCAAACGTCAAGGGTTTTGGGAATTCACAGGACAATTGAGTTACAGGTTCTCGAGAGGAAGTGACTTAATTTTGCGTTCTACATTGCTCGCGGAGAATGAAAATGCTTTACCGTTTAAAATTACAATTCAAACATGGGATGGTGATCTGGTGATTGACGAAACAGCCGGAACTGCACGGGGATCCTTACTGCAAGAAGTGTTGCATGGTAGAGGCCCTTTTCAAAGTGAACTCACAGCTGATCTGGTTCGTGAAATAATGGAAACGAGAGAATGCGACCTCCCTAAATTTGAGGATGTACGAGACGATCATGTGATGTATTTGACTGAACTATTGGACTATCAGCGAAGGGTCCGTAAAAACTTCTCCCCAACCGTCATGATTACCTGATGACAACGATGTGGCTTGTTGGTGCAGGTGCAATCGCCGTCGCCCATGCGAAAGTGATGACTGCAATAGGGGTTGATTTCTCGGTAATTGGGCGGGGAGGAAAATCAGCTGATTTGTTCACGAGTGAAACTGGAATTCCTGTTGCGCTAGGCGGTCTAGAAAAGGCCCTCGAGAGCGAAGTCCCGCCTAGGGTGGCTGTACTCGCGCTTCCCGTCAACGATCTCGCTGACGCAGCACTCCTACTCATCGAAGCTGGGACGAAACGCATTCTCATTGAAAAGCCAGGTTCGCTGTCTATCGAAGTTCTCACCACCATCAGCGATGCTGCACGTCGGCGTGGTTGCCTCGTATCCATTGCCTATAACAGGCGCTTCTATGCATCTACCCGCGAATTGACTCGGATCGTTCAGGCGGACGGCGGTTTCACAAGTGTTTTCTTCGAGTTCAACGAACCCAAACATTTGATTCAATCGGATAATTACCCGCAAGAAGTTCGCCAAAAATGGTTCCTAGCGAATTCCACCCATGTCGTTGACTTGGTCTTTCACTTGTGCGGTCGACCAACAGATTGGCAATCATGGACCAGCGGCGAACTCGTTGGTCACTCAGCCTCATCGCGTTTTGCGGGAGCAGGGAAACTGGACTCAGGAGCCTTGTTTTCCTATGTTTCTGACTGGGCAGCACCAGGCCGGTGGGGGGTCGAAATAATGACCGTCAATCACCGACTTATTCTGCGTCCGATGGAAAAACTACACCTAATGCGCCATCACTCATTTGAAGTCCAAAAGGTCGAAATTGATGACTCACTGGATATTGACTTCAAACCAGGATTTTTCCGCCAAATGGAGACTTTCCTGAGCGATCAACAAGTAGGGCTATGTTCAATTGAAGAACATATAAAAAGTATGAATTTTTATTTGGAGATAGCAAACTACAAGGCACAAGAATAAGCCATCCATTCTTGACAGCAAACCAACGACGGTGGCCAAACCTTAAGATTCACGACGACGTTCAAGACTGGGCGACTTTATTGAAGGCGTTCCGTAATCACTTGTTGTAATTCCTCTTCGGAATAATTCATACCGAGTAAACTGAGTTCCTCGGCCATATCCTGCAAACTAAGCGTTGGGTCACTGCGACGTGTTAAATTCAATAAATTCCGTACTTTTCCACGATGCTTAGCGGGAACCGCAGCCCGCAAATTCCTTCGTATGAAACGAACAGATCGTTCCTTCGTGGTCAGATTACTAGAATATATTCCATCACATATTTCCGAGTAGCGCTGAAGTGCGTTCTCCAACCACGCTCGAACGAGTTTGACATCTTGTCCATCAATTTCAGCCAAAACCTCCGCTCGCGTTGATAGGAACTCTTGCCTCCAAGATGAAAGCTTAGGGCTGAGGAAACACTGATAGAACATTTTGGCGGGATTATTATCTGGATCATGTGTATAGTTGCTTGAGTCGCCAAAATTCCTCAACCAATGCATATTGGGCAGTACTTTATTGCCCCCTTGGTACAAGATTGCGATCTCAAATTCAAGTTCTAATTGACCGCCAACTCGATCTCCCGGGGCGTCAATGAGTTTCAGTGCATTTTTATAAGCGTTAGCCCTCACCACACTGTAAATATTGGATGGTACGTAACTACTGAGATGTGTGTACCAGCGATGCTCGACGCTCTCATGAGTATTGTGAAGAAATTGCAGTTTCGGGTAGCATGAGTAGCCGTTAAGTTGCTGCTCGGAGCCCTCAGCGACATATGTTGAGAAACCAACCGCCCAACCCAAACAACTTGCTAGGTCAGCATTCCTTTCTAATTCAGCAATTGAGGCGGCAAGGGAGCTTGGCATCTGAACTTCATCATCGCCACTCAGGGCCACGTAGTCGGTCGTTATATGTGTACCGGATTGAACAATTCGAGACTGAAAAGTCTCAGGTATATGAAGGTAGATGAGGCCTTCCATACTTTCGTGTTCTTGGTCTAAAGCGAGCGGAGTAGGTGACCCATCTAGAATCAGCAGTTCCGGTCCTCGCCCGCGCCAAAAATTGATGGTCTTCAGAACCTGAAGATGTCGGTTATACGTAGGAACGACAATTGTTAAATTGCTCAGTACTTCCGAGTACTCCCTGGAATGGTCCTCCGCTTTCGAAAGTGCTTCGGTCATTCGCTCATCCCCTGTCGAGTGCATTATTGGCCTTTGGGTTGGTCAACGTCAATTGAGTCGTGCGTAGCAGTCAAAAGTTTCTTCGAGGTGATTCACGAAGAGACCATTTTACCAATGGCAGGCTCAAGCCAAATACGCAAGATTCAAGAATCATTTATGTCTCGCCTTTCAGCTGCTCAGTGATCATATGATTGATGATTAAGTGGACATCTTCAACAGGACCGTATGCACCTTGTTGAGTTTGTACATGAACGAGCAGATCGACCATTGTTGCCAACTTCCCACCATCGAAGCCTGTGAGGGCGATAGTGGTCAGTCCCAATTCCGTGGCTGCCCTAACGCATGCCAAAACGTTGGGTGAGTTACCTGAGGCTGAGACCGAAACGAGTACGTCTAGCGGCCGAGCAAGATGTCGTAGCTGGCGCGAAAAAACATGATCAAAGCCGACATCATTGCCCGTAGCTGTGACGATTGCCTGATTGTCTGTCAGTGCAATGACCCGGAGGGGCGGATCTGATAGACCACTACCTAGCATTAGATCCGTAGCCATGTGACTTGCCGTGGCAGCGCTCCCTCCATTACCAACGATGAAGACGCTGGAGCCTCTTTCCCTCGCTGATAATAACTCCTCAGCCACGGATTTCACCGTCTCAAGATCGACTGAATCAATTGCTGAGAGGATTTCAGCAACATAAACTTTCAATGACGAAACCGACATCATTCTCCCCTAAATCGCCAATAGCATAGTCTGCAGGTATCTCTCAGGCAATAGAGTCAGGAAATACATAAAATCTACTGAACCCACTCAAGCAGAACTCCAAAATAATGACCGAACAATGCTTCACGTCAAGCTTATTGACACTGAATGAGTCATGAGAACCCTAGCATGCTCAACCCGTCGGGCTTAGAGATTTATGTGACTGAATATCGTCACTTCGCCTAATTGTAAAAAACCACATCATGATCAGCCAGAGCCAAATTGAATTTCAGCCGGCAAAGTCATCCTGAAGTCCCCTATCCCAACCACAGTCTATGCTCTGGTAACAAAGTTCTACCTAAGGAGTCTCATGAACATTCGCGTTCCGTCGATGACACCTTCAATTTCCGATCTAGAAGTTGAATATGTCACGGATGCGGTGAGAAACGGTTGGGGTAATAAACGCTCTGACTATTTAGATGCACTGTCTGCTGAAATTTCTGACCTAGTCAATCTGGACTTCTGCACCCCGGTGTCACACGGAACATCTGGCCTCCAACTGGCCCTTCATGCCCTTGAAGTCGGGGCCGGCGACGAGGTGATTGTTCCTGACCTAACGTGGGTGGCGTCCGCATCACCTATCGTTCATCTCGGAGCAAAACCCGTATTTGTCGACGTCGATGAAACCATGTGCGTCAACGCCTCCCACTTGCGAAGCGTTATCAATCAAAAGACGAAGGCGATGGTGATTGTTGATCTTGTGGGCAGCGCCCCAAAGTGGGATGAAATTCGAACGATTTCTGAGGAGATGCAAATCCCAGTGATTGAGGATGCCACTGAAAGCATCGGTTCCAAGTATCAGTCTAAAGCCATTGGTTCCCTCGGTGCTTTGTCTGTGTTCAGTTTCAACGCCACCAAGCTAACAATGTCGGGTCAAGGGGGCGCAGTTTGCACAGACAGTCCTACCCTAAATAAACGGATCCAGTCTTTAATGCATCACGGAATAGATACTGAGTTATCTGGTAAATATTACTGGTCCAATGAGTTGGGATACAACTACCAAATGAGTAATATGCAAGCGGCAATGGCACTTGCCCAGATGCAGAGAATAGATGAATTAATAGAGTTTAAGCGAAAATCAAGACAGTGGTATTTAGATCGATTCTCAGGAACTGCACTTGAAATTGTTCCCTACCCGCGGGACGTTGATTCAAACGCCTGGATGACAGTCGGCATTATTGACTCAAGTTTAGGGATTCAAAAAGAGGATGCGGTCAAATACTTCCAGCTGGCCGGGATCGATTTGCGCCCATTCTTCTACCGACTCAGCGATATGCCAACGTTTGCGACTTACGGCCGCAGTTACGATTTAAGCGACTCGCAATTCGGAACTGCTTTAGAGAGATTTGGCATTTGTTTGCCTTACGGATATGACCTCACTATTGATCAAGTCGAGTACGTTTTTAAAATCTTTAAAACAATGTGTAAGGAAGGAATTTAGATGAGCGATCCCGAGGAATTTAGGCATGAGCAATTCAAATACATAGAAAATATGTCCCAAGACAAAGAATTCCGAGAGACCGCTCTCGATTTCTTTCAAAAAGCTGCCATAAATGGTTACACGTACGTATGGGATTGGATGGGACTGCCTGTTATTCAGTACCCAAACGACTTGTTACTAATGCAGGAAGTCATTTGGAAAGTTCGTCCCACAGTAATAATTGAGACCGGTGTGGCTCGAGGTGGATCATTGGCCTTTTATGCATCTATGCTGAAACTTATTGGAGGTCGTCAGGTCATCGGCATAGACAACCTCATTCACAAATACAACCGAGAAGCCATTGAGCAGCATGATCTATATCCATTCATAAAACTTATCGAGGGAGACTCTGCGAGTTCAGATACCTTAAGCGAGCTTCGTCAACAGATAACAGAATCGGACAAAGTCCTCGTGGTCCTAGATTCGGATCATACGCACACTCATGTCTTAAATGAACTCAAAGTCTTATCTCAATTGGTTTCCGTTGGTTCTTATTGCGTAGTTTTTGATACAACTTGTGACCAATTAACGACATCTCAATTCGAGGAGCTCCAACCGTCCTACGTTAGGAGTGATTGGAGCCCAACGAGGAATCCGGGGACAGCGGTGAGAGAATTTCTTTTAGGCCAATCTGATTTCATACTTGAGGAACGCTGGCACCAAAAAGCAATGATAACAAACTGTTGGAATGGATTCTTGCGGCGAAAAAGCTAAGGCATCCATTCACAAATCACTCACGTCTAAGAGAACGTGTCGTGTCGTGAATCCCCTTAGACTTCGGTCCAGAAGAGGCGGTTGACCAAAGGCCATCAATGTTATTTCATTTAATTTAAGGAGACGACTCGGAATGAAAGTTTTAGTCACAGGAGGCTTTGGCTACCTTGGAGCTGTTCTTGTCGAAAGATTCATAGAATATGGCTTAAGAGTCAAAGTGATTGACATCAACTATTTTGGAATTCCCGATTCGAAGATTTTTGAGAGTGATTTCTTGGAGTATCACATTAAAGATATGCGCAAATTCTCCGAAGCTGATGTGAAAGACTGCAACGCAGTGGTTCATCTTGCATCTATTTCGAATGATCCCGTCGACTCCTTGCCTGATTTACAAATATACGGTCCATCTGTTGCTTTCACAGAAAAACTCGCACGTATTTGCAAAAAACTTGATGTTCACCTTGTTTTCCCATCGAGTTGCTCTGTGTATGGGATTCAGCAAGAATTTGTGAACGAGGGTTCGAATTTGCTACCTCAAACTGGTTATTCTCGGAACAAAGTTGAAATCGAAAAACTACTAATTTCCGAATCATCCACAGATTTTCAACCAACGATCCTGCGATTGGCGACCGTTTACGGCTACTCGCCAAGTATGCGATTCGACACAGTAATCAACATGCTTGTGGGAATGGCGGTCGTACAAAATAATATTCAGCTAAATTCAGACGGAGAATCTTGGCGTCCCTTCGTCCATATAGAAGACGTAATTCGAGTGATTTTTAGCGCTGTGGTTTTGGGCCAAATAAAGGACCCAGCCAAAAACTCCATTTTAAACGTGGGTCGTAACGAAGACAACGCTCGTGTGATAGACATAAGCAGAATGATTCAGAAATTCGCACCAGAAGCGAGTTTGTCAATTTCTGATTCAGAACGCAGTGCGGTCAGAGAAGGGGACGTCTTTTCTGACCGAAAGGTATCAAATGGCAAAGATAAGAGAAGTTACAAAGTTAACTTCGACGCGTTGGTTTCGTCTGAGCTATACAGTCCACAAATTGAACTGCTAGCAGGCGTAGAGCGTCTTGTGAAAGAGACTAGGGATATGAATCTATCTCAACAAGACTTCAAGGATGACAAGTACTACAGACTCCAACATTTGGAGAGTCTAAGAAAACAAGGGTCGCTCAATGAGGTATTGGAAAAAACAACTTAATGTCGAATTTTTGCCACCCTGATTGAAGCAACATACTCACCACTAGGGAGCCTAAAATGCTCCCTAAAAGTTCCTTCGTACAAGAAGCCAGCTTTTTCGAATGCACGAGCTGAAGGTTCATTTATCTCGTAGTAGTCAGCCATAACCCGATGCATATGCCAATGCTCGAAGGCATACTCGGTAGCTTCTCGAATAGCTGCTGTTCCATAGCCTTTTCCCCTCGAGTTGGACCCAAACATCATGATTGAGAGTTCACACCTCTTATGTATGTCATTGCGCGAAAAAATGCGAACATTCCCAATGTGGGAATTTTCCTCAGTTAAAAAAACTCCGAAGAGAATCTGACTTTTCGAATTCTGGTGCTGTTTGACATATTCCCTGATCGCTTTTTCATCCCAATGAGTGTGCCTTGCCTCTGTCAGTCGAAGTACAGTGGGATCCTGCAATGCTACGACATAGGAAGGCGCGACGTCTTCCTCTAGAAGCTTACGAATCACGATTTCATTCATATCGGGAGCCAACCACGGATCCTCCTTACCACTTCCCGAGTGTATTATGCAGTGCTTGGAATTCAAAGTAATCCCGCCTCCTAGGCCGAAATTATGTGTCGCGGCCAAGTCGTCGAAATGGGCTTTTCGTCTCTCAACAGGTCGAACGTAGTCATAATCACACTATTCCCGAACAATATCTACACTTCCCCCAAAGTCACATCAGATCAACTCCGCAGGAAGAAACACGTTGAATCCCTCACCAACGTAATTTCGCACATCCTCTAAGTGGTTTGGATTGCATACAAGAACTGTTGTGGACTGGTCAAATTCGTGAAGCGCCGATTCTGGTGAAATCAATGGTATGCCTGAGGATTCCAGAAATCTCCCCCAGCGATTTGGATGTGCATCCACCGCCGCAACGACGCCGGTTAGAGAAGTTTGCAATGCATGACCCAAAATCGCTCCTTTCCCAGCACCACCCCAAATGGCCAAAGGTCCGGAATTTTTTGCTGCTAAGTGAAGGGTTCTCTCTCTAATGGAGAGAAGTGCATCAAGGTCCGAAGCAATGAGGCATTCTCTACTTACTGGAGCGTGAAACGATGCTGGGTCTATGAGAACCCACCCCCATTCTCCATTGGAGAACTGGCCTTGATTGATTACGTTGTAGCGGCATTCGAAGTCGACCGCCGTAAAATAATTACAGTGTCCATGTCCGATTTGAAACCATATGTCGTTTTCAATAATCCACTCAAGTCGTTGAAATTCAATGAGTACTAGGGAGCGTGTACTGGATTCCGCGATCAACTGCAAAAAGGCCCAAGGATCAGGAATGTGGGGAAGCACGCAACGCATGATGTACAGGTCTGCGGGCGGAGCCTTAGGGCTCCAATATTCAGGAAATAAGAAACTCTCCGCCTGCCTTAGGACAGGGTCGTAGCCACTGGCCGACACCCCCCCTCCTGAGGGCTTTAACAAACTCTCCCTGGCCGCATCCAATGTCAATAACCACTGAATTCGGAGACAAATGTGATTCCAGAATTCTATTCAAGTAGTCCAATGTGGGAACCGAAGCAAGCCCTTGAATATCGCTTACGACCGAACAGTAATTCTCATCAAAGGAAATTAAAGTCTCATCAAACATCCTGTTGAATAAATATGGATCTTGATCGTTCCAAGCAAGCTGCACAAAACCCGTGGACTTCCTTAAGGCTTCTTCTCTGGAATTGGATAGTAGAACTCCATTTGCCGGCGTAACTATGGGGATCGGAAGATGGAAATTTTCATTGCTGCTCATATGGACACGCTACTCAAGACTCGAGAGCCCTGGGGTTCGAGCCGTACGGGAACGCCCACCAGTGGGGTCACCGCGTTCAAGAAGCCATCGTGCTTCGGCGGAGGGACACACATAAGTAGGAACCCTCCACCGCCTGCACCTAGTAACTTGCCACCAAGCGCACCCGCACTTAAACATTTCTCGAAAATAGCGTCTAGAGGACCAGACGTGATTGTCGAGGCTAGGCCACGTTTAATCTCCCAGCTCTCGGTAAGTAAATTGGCAAGTTTCTGTAACGTCAAATCCCCATTAACAAGTTGCTCCTTGAAGTCGCGACTCAGGTTGACCAAGGAGTTAAGTGCATCTTGATTTTGCAATGTTCGCTTATTCTGTTCATTGAGTATGGACTCAGCCTTGCGCTGCATGCCCGTCCACAAAAGAACCAGCCCATCAAGAAGCGTCAAAGTTTCGCGGTCGAGAGTAATGGCATCAACGCTAACGCGACCGCTAGTTTGAAAGCAGAACGCGTTTAGACCACCGAATGCGGCCGCGTACTGATCCTGCTTACCTATAGGTTTCTGCAACCTATTGATCTCCACTTCACAGGCCTCCTCGGCTAGTTGTCCTGCAGAAACTGACTCCCCGATCATCAGGTGAAGGGCATTGAGTAATCCCACGGCAAAACTGCTAGAAGAACCCAGCCCCGACATTGCAGGAAGATCGGAGGCCGTTGACACGAAGAGTGGGTCTTGGATTCCAATCAACTCGATACAGGAGCGAACGATCTCGTTTTGAATTTGGTCGATCGAGTTCACATGCTCGGTTTCAGAGTATGAAATGCGATAGCGCTCACCGAATAAAGGGCTGTGACGTTTCACTGTTACGTAAATGAATTGTTTGATTGCCATGCTGACAACTAGCCCCTCATGCGTTTCATGGAATGCGGGGAAATCCGTTCCCCCGCCAAGGAAACTTACCCGCAGCGGTGTCATGGTCGTGACAGCGTGGAGGGAATTTTTCTTCATAGGTTTCCGTTCATTGGACTATGTAATGTTGGACAATGAATGGTAACGCCTGAGCAAGGTCCAGGAAGCCGGCTGTGGACCTTAGCTCAACAAAAGCTGACTCGGGGCCGACTATCACGGGTGTGCAGCCTGCTGCAATAGCGGCAGCCTCGTCCCGAATGTCGTCACCGACGTAAATCAAATCTGAGAGCAAGAGTGCGTGATCCGCAACTGCCGTGTGGAACATTCCAGGTTTCGGTTTTCGACAATCGCAATCATCATCCCAGTGGTGCGGACACACATAAATAGCCAGTACCTCGATACCAATTTTCTTCATTTCATCCGTCATGTAAGCGTGAATTAGATTAAGCTCGTCGGTATGTGTAACTCCTCTAGACACACCAGCTTGATTCGAGATGATGATGAAGGTAAATCCCCTTCCAGCAAGTGTTTTCAAAGCTTTCCAGTTGGTTTCAATCGGTTGGAAATCTTTTAATTGGGATACGTATTCGCCACGCCCCGCTTTGACGTTAATGACACCATCGCGGTCAAGCAAAAGCACTCTTCGGTGGCTTAGGGCGAGCCTTGTTTGTTCCAAGCGCTTAAGATCGGACACACTGAAATACGGGTGATGAATTACATTGGCCAAGACCGCGCCTGCCTGCGTCATCAATTCAATAGCTCCCGGTAACGATCCTCTGGAGTCAGCCAAGGCAGCAAGAACATGGTCTCGAGAAACCAGCGAAAACCCTACTTCGACGAATTCGCTGTAGCCTGCCGAGCGATCACGAAGGTACCTTGACACCGAACCGTCGGGGTTGATGATTACATTGCCCGGTTTTTTGGGACACACGGACAGAACCATGCTTGCGGTAGATGCACCCGGTTGAGCGAGCAGTGAGGCAAGGTCAAAGACGACATAGTTGTCTGAGTACAAAAGCAGGAAGGACGAATCCAGGAGTTCAGTGGCTGCGAGGAGTCGCTCACCTGTCGACCACGCCTCCGGACCGTGGGAGTAATTAATGTGGACCCCATAGGTTTCACCAGTTCCAAAGTAATCATGTATCTGGTTACCTAGGTATCCGGTCAGAATGACGACTTCAGTGATCCCTTGGCTTGCCACAAGTCGAATTAAGTGCGATAAAAATGGTTCACCATTCACCTCCACCATAGGCTTAGGTAATGAGTCCGTTAGGGGCGCTAGTCGAGTACCACGCCCACCGGCAAGAATTACTGCTTGTTTCACTCGTAACAACATTGCACCCACTCCCTCATCTGTAATAACGGAATCAATTGGACTTTAAAGCAATGTCTTTTCAATGCCTTCAGCCAGCGAAATCTTTGGGCTCCATTCGAAGGCACTCTGCATGGCACGATTGTCTGCCCACGTTGCGTCTTCTTCATGTCGATGCTTGATTTTTATCAGGTTCTGCTCTCCCGCAACCTGCAGTCTAACGAGTTCAACTACGTCAGAAACTTTCGTCGCTGCACCTGAACCTAGGTTGAAAACCCCCGAGGGGCCGCTTTGCAGTGTCAGCGCGACGAGCCCACTAGCCACATCTTCGACGTGAATGAAGTCGAGAGCACTTTCTATGTCACGAAGTTCCGGTGCTGACCCGGCACGCCAGGCATTGATGGTCCTTGGGATCAGCGACCCTTCACGTTGACCAGCACCATAAGCGTAAAAAATTCTCGCCCACCTTGTTTGTGTTCCAGTTTCTTGCTCCACAGAGTTGAGTAGTTGCCGAAGGCATGATTTTGATTCGGCAAATATCGAAGTGGACGGTGCTGACATACTTTCGGACAACTCACCCTTTAAGTCTCCGTACTCCCAGCAGGAACCAGCACCCACGATTCGGCTCACACCACCGGCCAAGGCCATTCGAATAACGTGGATGCTGCTGGCGACATTGGCCAAGCACGTATCAGCTGAGTAATCGGGCAACCCAGACCAACCAAGATGAAGGAGGGCCGAAGGTGAGAACTCTTGAATCCTCGTATTTACTTGATCTTTTGGAATATTCAAGAAATCTACGGTTTCAATCCCCGCACTCGCAAGCGTGTTCGAAGGCTTGGTCGTTAGTACCAATACATGTGCGCCCTTGGCAACAAGTAAGGGGAGGACAACTTGACCAATAAATCCTGTCGCACCAGTAATTAAAATTCGACCATCAGAGTCGGATGCCATTACTCTTCCTGTCAAAAGTGGGCCAATTGAGATCTCGCTCGGCTACAACAAAAGGAGGAGACGGCCATGGCACTCCGAAGGCTGGATCGTCAAATCGAAAGCCACTACCGTGATCCGGAGAAAACTTTTCCGCCATGTAGTAATGCAGACTCGTGTCGGGAGACAAAGTTAGCCAGGCGTTAGCGCAACCACGTGGCACATGCAGGCTCCGGTGATCTCCCGCATGAAGTTCTACGGCCACCCACGAGCAGTATGTGGGCGAATCCACTCTAAGGTCAACGACTACGTCGTGAATTGACCCGCTCAGGCAAGTGATGGTTTTTGCTTCAACATATGGGACCCGTTGAAAGTGGAACCCCCGCAGTGTTCCTAGATCGGGATTCGTCGAAATCAAGCTATGATCAACGCGCGTGTCAATACCGTGTTTCTCAGCACCTGCGGTATCTAAGATTCTTTCGAGTTGTCCTCGACTATCACCGAAAACACCGTGCTCGATAATCCATGACCCTTTGATGTCCAGCTCGTGGTATTTCATTTGAAATTAACAACCTCAACTGTTTCCGGGAAAACATGAATCAGATCGCCGCACCATTTTTGTGTTCTTAGAAATTCCTCTATTTCTTCGCGAAAGTTGAAAGCGAGCAAGAGCACGGCATCGGGCTGTCGTTGCAAAGCGACTGCGGGTGCCTCAACGGGTATTCGAGTGCCGGGAGAAAACAATCCCTGCTTGCGGGTATTTCCATCAGCGATACTAGCCACCTGTTGTGCCGAAAACCCAGAAGCGTTGAGAACAGTCGAGCTCCGAGCCGAGGCTCCGTACGCAACAACCACTTGGCCCGCGTCAGCTCTGAGGGTTACTTCACGAGTAAGGGCCTCTCGGTGTTTTGCGACTCTTGTTGCGAAGTCTTGCCAGAGGGCGCTGGTCCAGACACCCGATTCTTTTTCAGCAACCCAAGCGTCTATCCACCGCTTTGTTGGGGTTTGTCCTGCTTCTGCAGGCGCCGCAAACAGTATCCACGAACCGCCACTGATGGGACTAGGTAGAACGTCAAAAGGTACGAGTCCAGCGTCCTCAACTATTCCGGACATGCTTCGAAGCGTGTGGTAAAGCGTGTGCTCGT
>Ga0129324_10001375_pt1 | contig 15737 bp, 15 predicted proteins | sample CPBDNA_7_FD_96879 | JGI IMG/M metagenome (GOLD analysis project Ga0129324, IMG submission 96879) | Freshwater to marine salinity gradient microbial communities from Chesapeake Bay, USA - CPBay_Spr_15_0.2_DNA | ecosystem: Environmental > Aquatic > Marine > Coastal | place: USA: Chesapeake Bay... | reverse complement strand
TTTCACCTATACCTCAAGGAATGTGAGTGGCGGTTCAATTATCGACCTACAGCGAACCTCTTGAAGGTCCTAGTCGAATGGGTAAAAATATGAATACTTCGAACTTATCTATGTCAGCCCCTTCTTTTTAAAAATGTAAACGCTTACATTTACGGGCAAGTCTCGTCCAAAAATATATGGAATGTCAATATTGTTTTCAGCGTAACGTGATAATATTTTGGGTTTTTGTTGTGCATTGGTAGGAAGTCGTGCGATAAATAAGCATTATTTTGCGAAATTGAGAATGCCGTGCCAAAACGAAAACGCTTACAAAATAACCACACATCGTCCCCGACGCTGCACGACGTGGCTGAACTTGCTGAAGTTTCGACGGCGACGGTTTCGCGGTATCTCTCAAACGCGGATCTTGTCCGCGAGGAGCGGCGGAACCGAATTCGCGACGCCGTGGAAAAACTGGGATACATCCCTCACGGGGCCGCCCAAGCACTTGCTTCACAACGCTCACGCACCATCGGCGTGATCGTGCCGACGCTCGACAATGCCATTTTTGCAAAAGGCATACAGGCTTTTCAAGAGCATCTGCAGGACGCCGGCTATACCCTGTTTATTGCGAGTTCCGATTATTCACCGGACGAAGAACGAACGCAGGCCGAACGGCTGATCCTGCGCGGGGTCGATGGCGTGATGCTGATCGGCCAAGACCACCACCCCCGTCTCTATGAGCGACTGCGCGCAAGCAATATGCCGTTCGTCAACACTTGGTCATTTGATCCGGACTCCCCGCACCCCTGCGTCGGGTTCGATAACTTCGATGCCGCATCGCGTCAGATAAAGTATCTGATCGATATCGGACATCGCAAATTCGGGGTTATTTCAGGCATCACGCGTGACAACGACCGCGCCCGGGACCGCTTGTCGGGCGTCTTAGAAACCTTGAGCGAACACAAGATCGATATCGCGCGCGATATGATTCACGAATGCGCATACAGCGTGTCAGACAGCAGGCAAGTGATGAAAAGACTGATGGCGGCAAAAAAACGTCCAACCGCCGTGGTGTGCGGCAACGATGTTCTGGCCTATGGCGCGATGCTTGAATGTCAGGCAACGGGCATCAGCGTGCCGAACACCGTCTCTGTGACCGGTTTTGACGACCTGCCGTTGTCAAAACATATCCAGCCGCCGCTTACCACCATGCAGGTACCCTCCGAAGATATGGGACGGGCTGCGGCAGACTATCTTTTGGCGCTCCTCAACGGTGAAACGGTACCGGATCATACCGAACTCGAAGTTAATCTTGTGGTCAGAGGCTCAACAGCGCCGCCGCAAAAATGAACGCGATGAACAACGCCGCCCAATGATAGCTCTCTTTACACGCATCGCACCGACGCCATTTGACATCGCACAATAGCGGCGTAAATTTGGTGATCTCGTATCTGCAAATACGTCTTCAATGATCACGAAAAGGACGCCACTTTTGGACGCTATAAAATTTGACGCGCGGGCTGGCTGGAACGTGTCTGATCTTCATCAAGACTCAAGCTGGCGGTTTTCGTTGAATGATACAGCCCGCAATCACCTTCGCGAAATGATCATAGCGGCGTTCGATCCGGACCGACCGTTTTTTGATTACCATGCCGACGAATTTGACCTCGGCCCAGCACATCAAACCATCAAAGCGGCCTTGGACATGGCGCATCACGGCCTCGGCATCGCGCTGCTGGGTGGCTTGCCTCGCGACGGTATCAGCGAGAAGGAATTCGAGTTGCTGAACTGGGCAATCGGCCTGCAATTCGGTGTCGCACGGCCGCAGGGCATCGCATCCCAATATATCTCGCAGGTCCGTGACGTCGGCACCGATTACCGTGCAAAAACCGGGCGTGGCTATTCATCCAATGCAAAACTCGACTTTCATAGCGATGGCTGCGATCTGGTCACGTTGGCTTGCTACAACAAGGCGCGATCTGGCGGCCAGAGTATGATTTCGTCCAGCGTATCTGCTTGGCAAACACTGTGCGCCGAACGCCCGGACTTGGCGGAGATCGCGCATCACAGCGAATTTTGTTTCAGCCGACAAAACGAACAGGCCGCCGATGAGGGACCTTTTTATCCGCAGCCGCTGTTCGACTTCGAAGACGGGCGGTTGTTCGCAAAATGGAACCGCAACCGGGTGCGGACGGCGCAACAGATCGAGGGCGTGCCGGCACTGAACCCGGCTCAAATCGAGGTCACAGACTTACTGGACGATATCCTGTCGCGACCCGAGATTATGTTTACCATGTACCTTGAGCCCGGTGATCTGCAAATTCTGAATAACCACGTGATGCTGCATTCGAGAACCGATTACGTCGACCACGAAGCGCCCGAAGACAAGCGCCTGCTGAGCCGTTTATGGTTGGCGCCGCCAGACTCGGTCCGGCTGCCCGAAAGCTGGGGGGCGTATTTTCGGGAAACCGCCCCCGGCACCGTACGTGGCGGCATTCGGGGCCAGAACTATGACGAAAGTCGCCTTGCATTCGAACAACGCCAAGCAAAACACCTGGGCATGCCCGCACCCGCAAGCGCTATCAGCTAAAGCCCCTCACATCGGAGAGACACATTGACCAAATCATCCGTGCTCAGAACGCTCCTCGCAAAAAATGAACTGATCCGCGCCCCTGGCGTTTATGACGGGATCACCGCACGGCTGGTCGAACAGGCTGGTTTTCCGGTTGTCTACATGACCGGTGCGGGCACCTCGATGTCATTAGGATACCCAGACCTTGGATTGATCACACAGACCGAGATGGTCGCCAACGCATCGGTGATCTCGCGCACGGTGGATGGGCCGGTCATCGCTGACGCCGACACCGGCTACGGCAACGAAATTAACGTGACGCGCACCGTCAATGAATACGAACGCGCCGGTGTCTCGGCAATCCACATCGAAGACCAAGTCAGTCCCAAGCGCTGCGGTCATTTGGACGGCAAGGAATTGATTCCGCTGGATGAGTATCTGGCAAAAATCCGGGCTGCAGTCGCAGCACGGCGGGACCCAGACTTCGTCATCATCGCCCGCACCGATGCGAACGCCGTCACCGGCTTCGATGATGCCCTTGAACGCGCCAACGCCGCCCTTGCGGCCGGTGCCGACGTGGCGTTCGTCGAAGCCGCGAAAGATATGGAGCAACTCGTCGCGATTCCCAAGCAAGTCAAAGGACCGTGCTTGTTGAATGTGGTCGTCGGCGGCAAGACGCCGGACCTCAACATGGTCGATGCAGAAGAAATGGGATACCGCATCGCGATCCTGCCGTCGATGCTGACCGCAACGATCTTTAACGCCTGCGACAAGGTGTTGGACGAGCTAAATCGCTCCCACCAGCCCCCTAGCAGCGTCGGCATGAGCGTCGGTGATCGATTTAAGCGGTTCCATTCCGATTATTGGAACGAACTGCGCACAAAATTCCAAACTCCGTCTTCATAAAAAGGAAATCGCAATGACTTCGGCGCCCAGCCAAGCCCCAGCACGTGACATCGTTTGGCGGTCCCTACTGTATGTGCCGGCGAACAGCGAGCGGTTTATCGCCAAAGCCCACACACGCGCCGCTGATGCGATTATTCTGGACCTAGAAGACAGCGTGCCGGAGTCAGAGCGAGCCCGTGCGCGGGATATGCTGCCAGATTCCATTGCCACTGTTTCACAGTCCGGCGGCGATGCGACGGTACGGATCAACCGTCCGCTTCGGCATATGGTCAAGGATGTGGAAGCGGCCGTAAAGGCCGGCGCCAAGGCGTTGTTCGTGACCAAAGTGGACGGATCTGAGCACCTAAAGCTCGTCGATGAACTGGTCGGTGAAGTTGAACGCGAGGCTGGCCGGCCGCATGGTGAAGTGCGGTTGATTCCGATGCTTGAGACCGCCAGCGCCTATTTTAAAGCGGTCGAGGTCGCACGCGGCAGTGCCCGCAACGTCGGCATGAACCTGGGCGGTGAGGACTTCGCGCTCGACGTCGGCATGACGCCGGACACAGAAACCTTGCTGATGCCGAAACAAACCCTCGTCATCGCCGCGAAGGCCGCGAATATTATGGCCATGGGCTTTATCGGCACCGTTGCAGACTACACCGATATTGAAAGTTTTCGTGCGACCGTCCGCCGTTCTCGAAAGTTCGGCTTTGAGGCGGCAAGCGTCATTCACCCATCTGGCGTCGCAATCTTGAACGAGGAATTTACCCCGAGCACCCGAGAAATCGACGATGCCAAACGCATCATTGCCGCCTATGATGAAGCAAAAAAACAAGGCATCGGCGCAATTAAGGTGGACGGCAAAATGATCGATGTACCTGTCGCCGTGCGGGCAGAACGATTGCTGGCCCGATATGATGCCATCATGGCGAAAGGCGAGACCTGACACCTCGCCTGTTATTCAACAAATCAAAAACAAACCATAGGAAATCCAAGTCATGGCTATTCGCACTCGTCCCCTAAAAGATACCTTCGGACTCGAGATCCTCGACGTTGATCTCGCCAACTTGGATGACGCGACGTTCGATGAAATATATCAATGCTGGCAGCAAGAGCCGCTATTGCTATTCCGCCGTCAAAGCCTCAGCGAGCGGGAGCAAGTCGAATACAGCAAACGCTTCGGCGATCTGGATATCTTGGTCCGCGACGACATGCTGTCGCCGCTGCATCCCGAAATTATATACATAACAGCACTACGTCGCCCCGACGGCACGCCGATGGGTGGCTTAGGTACGTATGAGATTTACTGGCATCACGATCAGATTTATCGGGAACGCCCGGCGAGCGGCTCCGTATTTTATGCTGTCGAAGTGCCCGAAAACACCGGTCAGACGTCTTATTGCAATACCAAGCTGGGTTACGACACGATGCCCGACAATTTGAAAAAACAATTGGACGGCCGACGCGCGACGGCAAAATACGGTATGAAGGCGGAATCTTCGACACAGCGCGATTTTGTTAAAGATCCGGCGACCATGAAAAAGATCGAAGATCGCACCCCGCCAGCGACGCATGACGTCATTTTGGAGAACCCGGCGACAGGGCAAAAATCGATCTATCTTGACCCAAACAAGACGCTTGGCATCGATGGGTTGAGCGAAGACGAAAGCAAAGAGCTGATCGACGCCGTTTCTCAGCATATGCTTCAAGACGATTTGATCTATACCCATACCTGGCGCAACGGCGACGTCGTGATGTGGGACAATGCACGGCTTTGGCATCGCCGCGAAGCGTTCGATGCGTCGCTACCTCGGTTCGCCCGCCGGACCACGATCTTTTTGCGTCCGGACGACTTCGCCGTGCCAGAACCCGGCTTGACCTGAGGGCTTGATGATGAGCGAAGACGCCAAAGCATCCCCGCTGGACGGGCTCCGCGTCGTCGACGCGTCGACTGTCATCGCCGGACCGACCATCGGGATGCTGATGGGCGATTTCGGCGCTGATGTCATCAAAGTCGAACACCCACGCGGCGACGTGCTACGCAATACCGGATATCAAAAGGATGGCGTCGGGCTTTGGTTCAAAATGGCGAACCGCAATAAGCGCTGTGTGACGTTGAATTTCAGCACCGAGAAAGGCCAAGAAGTCTTTAAAAAACTGATCGAAACCACCGATGTTTTGATTGAAAACTTCCGTACCGGGACAATGGAGAAATGGGGGCTCGGGTGGGAAGACCTGCACGCGATCAACCCACGTCTGGTGATGATCCGCGTGACGGGATATGGCCAAACTGGCCCCTATAAAAACCGCGCAGGGTTCGGCACCATCGCTGAAGCCTTTTCAGGGTTTGCCGCCGTCACCGGCACCGCCGACGGCCCTCCCACCCTGCCGAATTTCGGACTCGCCGACGGCATTGCGGCTGCCTATGGCACGTTTGCCGCGATGTTCGCTCTATATCATCGTGATGCGCAAAAATCCGGCGTCGGCCAGTTTATCGATCTGTCGATTTACGAACCGCTGTTCCAAGTCATGGGCCCGCAACCACTGCAATTCGACCAACTGGGCGTGATCCAAGAACGCATCGGCAATCGCTCAAAAAACAATGCACCGCGGAACACCTATCAAACCAAAGATGGGCATTGGGTGGCGGTGTCTACGAACGCACCAACCATCGTCAAACGCGTTCTCACCTTGTGCGGTGGTGCCGATGTTGCAGCGGATCCGCGGTTTCAAACCCCGCAAGGACGCGTTGAGCATATCGACGAAGTCGACGGTATCGTCGCGACATGGATTGCCAAACACGACCTTGCCACCGTGTTGGATGAGTTTGAAAAGGCAGAGGCCGCGATCGGCCCGGCCTACACCATCGATCAAATATTCCAAGACCCGCAGTATCAGGCCCGCGAAGACATCGTTGAAATCGAAGACGAAGACCTCGGGAAAATGCGTATGACCAACGCGTTTCCTTTTATGTCGGCAACCCCCGGCAAAGTGCGTCACGGGGGCCCAAAAAAGGGCCAGCACAATGATGAAATTTTTATTGAAGAACTTGGTCTATCTGCAGAGGACGTGCAGGCGCTCAAAGACGAAGGGGTGATATAAAAATGCGAGGCTATGCCAACCCTGATTTACTATGGTCGCCAGAAACGTTGCAGGCCCGGGTCGGCGAACCGGGCCTAACCATCATCGATACGCGACCAGCAGAGATGTATGCGAAAGGCCGGATCATCGGCGCGCGGCATTTTGATCTATATTTTGTGAACACCGACGATACCGACCCAGCACCGCTCGACGCATTTACGCGCATGTGGGCGAATATGTTGGGGTGGCGCGGTGTACGCGACACCGATACCATCGTCTTTTATGGCGCGTTCACCGACATGTGTGCCGCGCGCGGGTTTTGGTTTGCCGAATACCTTGGCCACAAAGATGTCCATGTCCTAGACGGCGGCATATCGGCATGGACAGCGGCCGGCTTCACATTGGAAACGGAGAGCACTCCACCGAAACCGCAAAAATTCAATATTAAAACTGCCCTAGATACAGTCGCGACATACAGCAGCATCCTCACCGCCATCGACGATCCGGATTGCGTCATCATCGATAACCGTAGCCACGATGAATTTGTCGGCGTCGACAGACGGGCACGTCATGGCGGCGCCATTCCAACGGCCAAGCACCGTGACTGGGAAGACCTATACGACCACGACACCGGCTGCATGAAATCGGCATCGGCCTTGCGCGACGCGTTTGAAACCCTGGGCGCAACGCCGGACAAAGACATCACGCTTTACTGCAACACCGGATATCGCTCCGCACATGCCTATTTAGCGCTGCGCTTACTCAATTACCCGCGCATTCGAAACTACGTCGGCTCGTGGCAGGAATGGGGCAACCGCGACGGTCTCCCCATATCCAAGCCTGCCTAGAAGACTCAGTCTTGCCGGTACTTCTTATCGAATGCATAGACCTTATCGAAGCCCATCAAGCTGCTGAAATCCGCGAACGGATAAAACGGCACATTCGACCCAGCGGTTGAGCCGTGGTTTTTCAACTGTTTGTATGTCGCATCCAGGGCAGCAGCGATGGCTAAGAATCCACTGCCAGGGAAGATCGCAATTTTATAACCGAGGCTCTGCAGCTCGTCTTTCGTCAACACCGGCGTCCGCCCGCCTTCGACCATGTTGGCCAATAGCGGCAGGTCGAAGCGCTCACAAATCGTCCGCATTTCTTCTTCGCTTTCCGGCGATTCCACGAACAGAACATCAGCACCCGCTTCGGCAAACGCGTCGGCGCGACGCAGAGCCTCATCTAAGCCATGGGTGGTGCGGGCGTCGGTGCGGGCCACGATCAGAAAATCATCGCTGCTCCGCGTGTCTTTGGCGACGCGTATTTTCTGCACCATGTCTTCCAACGGGATCACCCGCCGGCCGGCCATGTGACCGCACTTTTTTGGGAATTCCTGGTCTTCGATTTGAATTGCGGCCGCACCCGCCGCTTCGTACCCGATGACCGTATGTTCCAAGTTCAACAACCCGCCATAACCGGTGTCACCATCCGCGACCAACGGCGCTTTCACGCCCCCTGCGATCTGGCGCACGCGACTGACCATATCGGTATAGGTCGCAAGCCCGGCATCGGGTAGCCCCAGATGCGACGCGACGACACCATAGCCGGTCATATACAGGACATCAAAATCGAACGAGTCCGCGACTTTTGCCGAAATCATGTCGAACACACCAGGTGCCACGAGCATTTCGTCGCGCTGAAATAATTTGCGTAAAGTAGTCATTCGGAGTTTCCTCGGTTTGTTTGCTATATCGAAGGAAGATGTTGATTGTTGATCAATCAGATTTCTTCGATGGTGATACCGAAGCGAGACCCGGGCAGAATGCCACCCTTGGTGTCAGCGTTGGTGGCTTCTTCTTGGGCGATCTTTTCGATACACGCAGCAAGGATTTTCGCCTGACGCTCAAGCGGGACGATGGTCACGCCATCGGCATCACCGAGGACGATATCGCCGGGTTTGACCGGGCACATCGCACACGCAATGATTCCATCGATAACGCCGCCAAAACCCTTGCTTGGCCCGGTTGGCGAAACCGCCGTCGCGAACGTTGAAAAACCAAGTTCGCGAATTTCATCGACATCGCGCACTGCACCATCAACAACCAAACCTGCGATATTTTGCTGCATCGCGGCCCGGGTCATGATTCCCCCCCAAACGGCTGTATCTTTATGCGCCCGCGCATCAATGACCATGATTTCACCAGGCTCCAGCATACTGATCGCCGCATGGCTCGCCGCATTGTCACCAACCATCGTGGTGACAGTCCGTGCCTGTCCGCAAAGCGTCATACCTTCTGCGATGGGTTTCATATCACCGGACATAACATTGGTGCGATTCATGCAATCGCCGGCAATTGCGGATGGAATTTTCCGCCATTGATTCAGCGTTTCTTTGGACAGTTTTTCAAAGCTCACAGTATGTTTTTGGACGGCCACGGTTTGGCTCCTTTTTATTTCAGTTGGGGTTTCAAATTAAATCGCTTCTGGAAAATCGCCATGCGTGCGCAAGTATGATGTAATCCCGCCCGCATTTAAAATGTCCATTATGATCGGCGAAAACGACGCCGTTTCGACGGGACTATCTTTTGTAAGATTAATAACGTTCAAGCCGTCATCCAACATCGTTATTTCAAGCCTGTCGCCCTCGTCTATGGTGCTGGTATCACAAATGACCGGCATTAAGCCGTTGTTGATGGCATTGCGGTAATAGGCCCGAGCAAAGCTTTTTGCCAACACGCAGGGCACGCCCGCCGCGCGCACGACCGTGACCGCGACTTCCATCGCCGAGCCGCATCCGAAGTTGCGCCCCGCGACCAAGATTTCGCCTGGCTGAATGCTGGCGCCCAGGTTTTTGTCGTAATCTTCGAACAAAAATTCTCTAAGCGCATCGGCATCGATCGTGACACGCTTGCGGCGTGAAGAGATAATATAATCCGTGTTTACATCATCCCCAACCAATCGCGCCGCGCCGGTGAAGGCACCAGCGGCATCACCCGCGTTTTCATCTGTACGTGCCATCACATTATGGTCCTTGGGTCGGTGATTTTACCGGTAACAGCGGCTGCTGCGCACGCGGCAGGTGACGCCAGGAACACGCGCGCCTTGGGATTACCCATTCGCCCGGTGAAATTTCGGTTCGCCGCCGAGATCACAACTTTTTCATCCCCCGGAATCGCCCCACACGTACCGCAACAAGACCCGCACCCCGGCGTCATCATCAGTGCGCCCATTTTGATAAACTCTTCGAGCATGCCGTCTGCCGCAAGTCCGGCATATACTTTGTCGGACGCCGGCGTGACGACCAATTGCACACGAGGATGTTTGCCGCCGCCGGCACGGAGAACGCGGAGGGCACTTTCCAGGTCTGACTGGCGCCCCCCCGTACACGTGCCGAGGTAAACCATATCAACAGGTGTATCGACATCCTGGCCAAGTTCAACGATTTCGGCTGCCTGCCCGCCCACCGGTGGACGCGCAAGGCGTGGCGTCAGCGTGTTCAGATCAATAGAGAGATGCTTCGCATACACAGCACCTTCATCGGCTGTGATCGCATGGCGCAGACCATCTTGGTTTTTCAGATAGGTCGTCGTCACGGCGTCGGCGTCGAAAATTCCGGCTTTTGCCCCGGCGTCGGTCGACATGTTTGAGAGCAGCATGCGTTCCTCGAACGTCAACAACACAGCACCTTCGCCGGTGAATTCAAGAACGCGGTAACTCGCGTCTTGTGGGTCAAGCGTGCGGTTGATTTCTAAAGCGATATCCTTGGCATCCAGCGATGCGGGCAGCTTGCCGGTCAGCTCGATACGGATACTTTCCGGCACACGAAACCACAATTTACCGGTCAACATGACCGCTGCCAAATCCGACGACCCCACACCCACGGCAAACGCATTCGCGGCGCCGTACGCAACGGCATGGCTGTCGGCGCCAACAACAAGATCGCCGGGGCGCACGTGGCCACGTTCAATCATCAACTGATGCCCAATACCGGCACCGATATCATAAAGAATATTGCCCTGCTCGGCGCTGAATGTGCGAATGCGATCTTGCAACGCAACAGTGGCGGGGTTGTCCGGGGGCGCATAATGATCCAACGCGAACACCAACGCTTTCGGGTCGGCCAGCTTTTCACCGCCCATAGCGCGAAAATAATCAATCGCCATCGGCGCCGACCCATCCGTTGCCATCGCCGCATCAACACGGCAAACGACGCTCTCGCCGGCATAGCAGGGCCTGCCGCAATGCTTTGACAAAATCTTCTCGGCCATGGTGGCCGGACCGCCGTTCGTTTTCGTCAAGATGTTGTCCCTGAATATTTCATACTCTTCGCCCCGCCATCATAAAACGGCGCGGGCTGCGGCGACACCGTCGTCCGGATCGACATCGACGCCCATCGCGGAAAGCACCGTGCCCAGATGCGTCAAGTCTGTCAGGATATCGTCCGCGCTGACGGTCCCCATGGTCCCGATCCGAATCATCTTACCGCGGTACATATTTCTGGCACCTGCAATGACGCTGCCGAAATCTTCGTACATGCGCTTGATGATCGCCGTGCCGTCGATCCCGTCCGGCACAGTAAACACACCGACAGTGTTCGACGTCATCGGCGACGTCGGGAACAACGGCAAGCCAAGCGCCGCGACACCGACCTGAAGTGCATGTGAGAGCTTTTTATGGCGCGTCAGAACTTGGTCCAGCCCTTCTTCGTGCATCATCTTGAGCGCTTCATGCAGGCCATAAATCAGCGATACCGGGGGTGTAAAAGCGGTTTGCCCCTTTTGCGCCCATTCTCGCGCCTTGCCGAATTCCCAATAGAAGCAAGCACGCGCCCGACCATCATTGATCCGCGCCCAGGCCTTTTCGCTAACACTCACAAGGCCCAGTCCCGGCGGGCACATCAGCGCTTTTTGCGATGCAGTCACCAGCACATCGACACCCCAATCATCCTGGCGCATCTCCATCCCGCCGAGCCCGCTGACGGTATCGACAATTAAAACAGCATCGGTTTCAGCGACAGCCGCACCAATTTCACGCAAGTCTGCGGCGGTGCCGGTTGAACTTTCGTTGTGAACAGCCACCACCGCGGCGTAATCCGTTTCTGCCAATTTTGCCTTAAGGACATCTTCGGCAATCGCCTCGCCCCAGGTCACCTTGATCTCGTCCAGGCCGTCTGCAAGGCCCAGCGCCTTTGCGATGCCGATAAAACGCTCACCCCACTGCCCATTGTTGAGCACCAATATTTTGTCGCCCGGCACAACGATATTGGCGAGGCTGGCTTCCATAACCCCGGTGCCGGAACTCGCAAACGTCATCACATCGTTTTTCGTGCCCATCACCGGACGCACCAAATCGGATACATCCGAGAGCAACGCCGCAAATTCAGAGCCCCGATGATTATAAATCGGTCGTGCTGTGGCCATGCGCACACGTTCCGGCACTTCGGTCGGGCCCGGCAGGCGCAGGCGATACGGCTTCGATGTTTCGGTTGTCATTTAATATGGATCTCCCATCGGGCAGTCGGCACATACCGCGCCAAAGATTACGTTCCTAATATATAAGGGCGATGAGGATGACGACAAACGCATACCGTCAGAAATCATGAAATGTTGCCGTCAAAAACGTTTTCGCCCCGGTCGACAGCGAAAAATGCAAAAAACATTCGGTGTGACGGATTGTTTTCTAAGAAGATCGACGGGCAGCAGCCAGAACGAGAACAAGCTAAGTAGGCTCATCGTCCCAGGTTTTTTCCGGCATCGGCAGGCCTGCAAAATCTTCTGCCGTGAGCGGTTGGTCAGGCTGAATGTTGAAGTCTTCTTCCAGCAGCATCATGATCTGCCGCACGTGTTGCCCGGAATGCCAGCAGGTGCGCTCCAAAACTTCATACATCTGCCGGTCACCGTAGTAGGTTTTGACGATGGTTTCGGTGCATTCGACATCGGGGTTTTTCAGCCACCAATCCTTGACCCGTTGGCGGATATCATCGCCAAACTTGGCGATATCATCGCCTGTCTTCATCCAAGGATCTTGGCCCTTGGCAAGAAAGTCATAGGACAATTCTCCACCCTGTGCCGCAGACAAGAAACCTTCGGGAATGCGGAAGATGTGATTCGCCAAATGACCGAGCGTGCGATCACGGTTGCGCACGTTTTTGTCGAGCTCAGCGGTCGGCAACTGGCGGATAAACCGCTGAGCGCCGGCCAAAATCATATCCAGCTTCTCGACAAGCTCAGGCCCCGACAAGATACCACTGGTCGGCGGCTCGATATCCAAAAAGTCGGAAACGTCTGTAAGGATTTGCGCGTAGGTCCATTGATCGCCGCGCGAGACAACAGGGATCGATTCGGCGCCAAGCTTCTTAAGCTCAGACCAAGCTTCGGGCTGCTGTTGGATGTCTATGGAAACAAAGTCAATCTCACGGACCGACAGGAACTCTTTCGTTCGCAGACAACTCGTTCAGCCAGGGCGCCAAAACACCTTGATTGGTTCAGTATTCATTTGAGCACTATGAAGGTCTGCCGATAGCGTTGTCAAAAAGATTTCTGATTGGTGGAGAAAGCAGATGCAATTTTAAACGCGTATTTCTCCAATTGTCATTCTCGCGAAGGCGAGAATCCATTTCTAAAGTGGGCCCCCACTTTCGCGACGGTGACGCATAAAATTAATTTCTGCATCAAGATAACATTGGCGGAAGAAGTGTCCGCTATTATATTGTTTCATAATATCCGAAGATTTTTATTTTATTCAATAATAACATATATTTTTGTCCAGCTTCGTCCAGGATGATGTGCTATAATCCGATATAATTGGGGGGCTATTTGGGGGTCTTCTATTTTTGATTGGACCGGCATGGCAATTCACAGACTCAACCCGCGCAAAGTAGCCACGGCAACCACTGGCAAGTATGAGGATGGTGGCGGGCTTCGACTGGTTGTATCCAACACCGGCGCAAAAAAATGGATATTTCGCTTCACCATTCGCGGCAAGCGACGAGAGATGGGCCTGGGCAGCTATCCAGATGTTGAGCTGGGAGAAGCGCGGGCAAAAGCGGCGGAGTTTCGGCGGTTAGCGAAGGAAGGTGTCGACCCGATTGAGAACAGGAGAGCCGCGCCTGAGGCTATTCCTACCTTCACAAGCTGCGCCGCTCGCTATGTCCGTGCGCATCGGCGTGGCTGGAAGAATGCGAAGCATGCTCGTCAATGGGTCAGCACCCTTAAGACCTATGTACGCCCCGTGATTGGACAGCGACCGGTAGACAGCATTCAAACCGAAGATGTCCTCAAGGTGCTGTCGCCGATCTGGACCTCAAAGACAGAGACTGCGAAACGGGTTCAGGGGCGTATCGAGAGCATTCTAGATTTTGCATCCGCTCATAAATATCGCAATCCATCCAATCCGGCACGGTGGCGTGGGCATTTAGACAAGCTTTTAGCAAAGCCTGCCCGCATCAAGACGGTTCGCCATCACCCAGCAATGCCTTATGAGGAATTACCGGCGTTTCTGCGGAAATTGTCGGCAAATGAAAGCACATCCTCTAAAGCGCTTCAGTTGCTGATCCTTACAGCGACTAGGACAAGCGAGGTCTTGAAGACTGAATGGTCTGAGATCGATTTTAAGACGCGCATATGGACCGTGCCGGCTTCCCGAATGAAGACGAGACGAGAACACCGGATACCGCTGCAGAATGTAGCGCTCGGTCTTCTCGAAGGTATGCCGAAGGTTGAGGGCAACCCTTTCGTATTCGCGGGTGCCCGTTATGCTCGGCCACTCTCAAATATGGCTTTGCTGCAGTTGATGCGCGGCATGGGGTTTGGCGTAGATGGCACCCGTGGCAATTATGTACCCCATGGCTTTCGGTCGAGTTTCCGCGATTGGTCCGGTGAAGTCTCTAGTTTTCCGAGAGATGTCGCAGAAATGGCTCTGGCTCATACGATTGAGAATAAAGTCGAGGCGGCCTATCGGCGAGGTGATCTGTTTGAGAAACGTCGCAAGATGATGGATGCATGGGCGAACTATCTTCAACGACCGGCGGACAGCGACAATGTGGTTGGAATTAGCCGTCGTTAACAAATAAAGTAGAGAGATTGGATGTCTGACCCGCTCCCCCGTTACATCGGGTTTTTGTCGATTTTCACGCTTGAAATAGCCTTGCCTTGGTCGGCCACGGACATCTGGCCGTAACTGCTCAATGTCGTATCGATTGAATCGTGACCGAGGTTCTGTCTGACGGCATTGAGAAATGCGGGGCTTTGATGCTCTGCATAACGTGTAAGTGTTTTTCTGAAGTTGTGAGGCTTGATGTAAGGATAACCCGCAGACCCGAACGCATTCCTAAAAACCTCGCGTATTGCCGAATCAGAACGTATCTCTGCTACCTGCATTTTCTGCTCCAGCAGGTTCGACTTACCAAACCTGCTATCAATTTTGGGGAACAATGGGTCTGTGTCCTTGAAACCCAAGGCTATAAGGTGATCTCTCCAGTCGATAACGTTTGCGACGATATCAGGTGGCAAAGGAATAAAGTGAACGTACCGCGTCTTCGAGAACTTCACGCTCATGTGCTTGGGACTGACGTAAACGAAATACGAGCCATTTTCCTCAATTAAGCTGCGCAGCTTTATCGTCCTTAATTCGTTGATTCTCAGGGTACAGAGCGCCTGCAGCGAGATAATGGCACGGTCTCGTCGCTCCTTGTCGGTGACATTTGGCATCTGCCGGATCGTGCCGATGATCTGATCGAAGGTGTACGCTTTTTGATAATCTGGCGCTTTTGCCGCGTTGCGCTGATTGCGCACCTGTTGGCATTCCGGGCAACATGTGCGGCAGATTATGATGCTGCTCGAAGAAGATTTTCATATCCAGCCCAACCAGCCGCTGACGGCAGAAGACTTTTCCGGACTGCCGATGCCGGAAAAAACCTGGGACGACGAAGCATCTTAAAGTAGGCGTGGGTTAAATCTTGTCACCAGCCACCGAACGCCCTAGTCGCCTAGAGTACACAAATAGCTGAAATGGCCGCCTGATCCGGTATATTTGAATGCTATTGACTTGGACAAAATGTGTATTCGTTTAGATGCTTATGGAGCTAAAACGCCCCAAGACAGAATCCCTGTCAACGCCGGAGCAAAAACACACCATTGGCCGGAGTAAAAATACACCACTTAATGTTTAGCAACACTCGGTGTTTCGGGTTGTCCCGGTAGTCCATAGGAGGGACCCGCGCTGCTTCGTG
>Ga0129324_10001372_pt1 | contig 15759 bp, 16 predicted proteins | sample CPBDNA_7_FD_96879 | JGI IMG/M metagenome (GOLD analysis project Ga0129324, IMG submission 96879) | Freshwater to marine salinity gradient microbial communities from Chesapeake Bay, USA - CPBay_Spr_15_0.2_DNA | ecosystem: Environmental > Aquatic > Marine > Coastal | place: USA: Chesapeake Bay... | reverse complement strand
TTACTATTTTTAAATTTATTAACATTATCAATATTTAACTTATTAACACGTTCTATTTTATTATTATTATTATTATTATTATTATTATTATTTTTGAAATCTAATTTTTTTTTCAAATTAATATATTTTTTTTTTGAATAACCATTATTACTATTAATATTATTACTATTATTACTATTATTACTGTTATTACTGTTATTACTATTATCATCATCAATTACATTGTTACTATACATATTATAAATAATAAATTCATGATATATCATGTGTCCAATTAATATAGATAAAATAATATTATTTGAATACCAATTTTTTATTATATATGATTTAAACATAAAAGAAACAAAAGTAATAAGTGAAATTAATATAGTACTTAGTAATTTATATTTTTTTATAATATTATAATGTTTTATATATTGATGTGGAGTATGAATGAAAGATAAAAATAAATAAACAATAATAGGATTGAAAGAAACTGTTAATAATAATAAGAAAGAAAATATAGTAGCAGTAAAATCGTCTCTAATAATAATAGAAATTTGTTTTTTAAAATGTAAAATAGATAAAAATAAAAATAATGGTAAAATAATAAATTTAAAATAAATAGATAAAAAAACTAAGCCAATATAAGAAGAAATGTGAATAATAACGTATTCTTTTAATTTATTGTATATAATAGCATGTATTAAATCAATAGTTCCATGTCCTGGAACAATAGTAATTATACATAATATACACCAATTAGGAATAGGTATAGTTTCAAATCCATAAGTATTCATTAATAAATATATTAAAATTATTTTAATACATTATGTTATATATTAAAATAATAATGACAGTATTAGATGTAGATAAATTATTAAATGCATTAGATAATGAAAATAATGAAAACATAATGAAATTTAATTCAGATAAAATATCTAAATTAAAAAATGACGTATTACAAAAACTAGGACTATCAAGAGAGAATTTAATAAAATTACATAAATCTCTCAAGTGGTACAAATTAATCGATGAGTTACCAGAGGTAAACTATGGTTGTTATATAAGATGGATTTCTTTAAAAGACCCATCAAATATAAAATTAACAACAGGTGGAATAATATGTGATATTAAATTAGATAATAAAGGTATAGTAATAATTTGTAAGAATAATTGTAATAGGTTTTTCCAGTTAAAAATGGATGAGTGCTTAGTATTTCAGAAATTGACAGATCAAGAAAGAGTAATAATAACAGCGTTAGATTATCTGAATAAATAGCCATTATATTTTTAAAGTTTTATTATATTTTTTTAATTTATTTTTAGTAAATTTATTCTTAGTTTTACATGTAAATTTATTTGGTTTAATACCTTTTTTTTTCAATACACTATTATTACATATAACAATTGCATCAACTTCTTTAATAGGTTGTTTACGAGTTAATGAAGTATTTTTTTTCACAGCTTTAATACAACGACATAATTTTTCAGCCAATATATTTTCAGCAATATTTTTAATTTGTTTATTTGTAAGTTTATCAGATTTTATTTTGTAATATGATAAAATTTTTCTATAATCTGTATGAGATAAAAACATTGTTTAGTTATATTATGTAAATAAAATATTAGTAAATCCTAAATATTATGTTAATATATACTACTACTATGAAGAAAGACAATATTATAATTTTTGATATGGATGAAACATTAGGATATTTTAAACAGTTATCAAATATAGTATATGCACTTGAAAAAAATAATTATTATATAAAAAATCAAGATACATTTAATGAATTATTAGATTTATATCCAGAATATATACGTCCAAAAATATATGATATTCTTTTATATATATTAGATAAAAGAACAAATAAAGATTGTAGTAAAATATTGATTTACACTAACAATAATGGACCTAGAGTATGGTTAGAAAGCATATCAAATTATTTTAATTATAAATTAAAAACAAAAGTGTTTGATAAAATAATAGGTGCATTTAAAATAAATGGAGAAGTAATAGAATTATGTCGTAGTAGTAATAAAAAAAAATATGATGATATTATGAAATGTACACTAATAAACGATAAAACACAAATATGTTTTATAGATGACCAAATTCATAATCAAATGGAAAATGAAAATGTTTATTACATACAAATAAAACCTTATATTTACAATATAAAAGTAGATGATATATTGAATCGTTATTACAATAATTTCAAACCAACTGATAGTAAAAGTATATTTTTAAAAAAAATGAAAAAATATATTAATGAAGAATCTTATAATATTAATTATAATAAAGAATTTATAATAGATGAAGTAATAGGAAAAAAAATATTAATGCATATTAAAGCATTTTTCAAAATAAATAAATGTTAATATTTACACACTAAAACGCAGATTATTAAAGATAATAACCTTTTATGTGTTTCGCAGCATAACAATCAGAAGAATAATATTTGTTTCAAAGTATCTATTGTTGATTCATTCAATTTAACTGAAACAAATGAGCCGCCACGAACAATGAATAAATAGTTTTATCTTTTTATTTATGTTTTCATATTTAAATGTCATATTTTTATTCCAGCAAACTTGAAATGGTAAATTATTTATATTTGGTGTTAATATTGTCAATCCTTTTACACTATTAACAATTATATCACTCGCATCAATTTTATTTTTATTACTAATTTATAATGTCTACTCATAAAAATTGTTTTATACGTTAAGAAGCGTAAAAATCAATAGTTCTGGCACTACAATCATTAGTTTCAACATATTTGGGCATCCATAAATATGGAACAATTTCAGAAGTATTTGGGAACATGGTATCATATAAAAGTCTATAGTATCTTTGTTCATTTGTTTTAGGTACAATGTGATTATAATCAACATCATTAGGATAAGTTATTTTCAGATTATTTACTTTATTATTAATTATTTCATACCAAGAACCATTATTACCACTAACACCATCACTAAAAGCTTCTTTATGTCGCCACAAAATTTCTTTAGGTATTAAATCAGGTTCGCAAATATCAAATGCCTTGCGTAATAAATATTTTTCAATTTGTTTATCCTTTTCTTTAAAATTTAAAGGATTTCTCAACATTACAGGAATACTTAAATAATAATTAACCCATTCCTTATCTAAAAAGGGTGTTCTAGGCTCCAATCCATTAGATGAAATAGATTTGTCAGAACGTAAAACATCAAACAAATGAATATCTTTTAATAATCTTTTACATTCTCTATCAAATTCAATATTATCTGGACAGGCTAAAAAATAAATGTATCCTCCCGTAAGTTCATCACTTCCATCTCCATTAAAAATGACCTTAGCATCACTATTATTTTTAATATATTTTCCAATTAAATAATTACCAACACTAGCACGAACACTAGTAGTATCATAACTTTCAATATTTTTAATGACATCTGGAATAGCTGCAAAAAACTCGTCTTCAGTCATAACAATTTCGTTATGTTTAGAGTTTAAATGTTTTGCAACAATTCTAGCGTTTTTTAAATCATCAGAACCAGCCATACCAATACTATAAGTTTCAAGTTGTTTATCGTAGTATTTGTTAACTAATGCAGCAATTAAACTACTATCTAAACCACCAGATAGTAAACAAGCGATAGGTCTATCACTGGTTCCAACAACACGTTTTTTAACAGCTTGATTTAAATAGTAACAAATCTGTTCGTAATAATAATTAATTATTTTTTTGTTTGGTTTAGTGTATGACATTTGAGTAAAATTTAAAGGTAAATGGTAAATTTTGTTATACTGTAAACACCATTGATTATTTTCTAAAACATAAGAAGAGTATGTACCAGGAGTAAATTGTTTAATACTAACATCTTTATAAAGTCTTTGTAAAATTTTACTATCAGATATAGATAAATGTTTTGTATTATAAACTAATTCTCCATTTACGTTAAATAATTCAGATAAAACATTTAAAGTAGAAGAGAAACCAATAATATTATCATTTGTCACACGTTTCTTCATGATACTAGTTTCAATGTTATGTGTTTTATTATCACTTAAATTATAATTATGATTAACCGACATACAATATAAAGGTCTAACACCAAATGGGTCTCGTGATACAAAAAGTTTAGAATTATCAATATCATACAATATAAATGCGAAAACTCCATCTAACATTTTTAAAGTATCTTCAATACCATATAATTTATATAAATGTATAATAATTTCACAATCAGAACTAGTTTGTGGTTTAATATTTACAACATTAAATAATTCCTTATAATTGTATATTTCACCATTACATATTAAAAGACAATTATTAATACGCATTGGTTGTCCAGATTGTGTATCTAAACCATTAATAGCAAGTCTATGAAATCCAAATGTAATATCGTCTAAATTAATCAAATCAGACTTTTCAGGACCTCTATTAACACCAAGATTAAATGCACGTTCAATTTGTTCATTAGTAAATGAATGATTATTATTAAACAATGCAAATATACCGCACATAAGGATTAATTATTATTTAATAAATAATAATCTTTATGTATTTTAAAATAATAATAATAATTACTTACACCTTTGAACATTTAAATACCTGAATATTTATATGTATGCTATTAACACATCATTCTCAACTAATCCATTTAAAGTTGAAAATTTATAATTTTCATTTATTGAAAGTATTTTATTCTTAATTTCTTTCAAAAAATCTATATTACCATAACTTTTTTCGTCCCAAGGATATTTTAATTTTATAAGACGCAAATCATCTATTAATATAATATGATCTTTTCTTTCAAGATTTGCTATTGCTGATAATTCTTCAAATAAAGGACATTTTTTTTTATAATTATGAATATCATAATTATCTACGTGTGCATCTAAAAAAAACATAGTTTTATGTTTCAAATCATCACCTATTAGATACTTTTGCATATTAGTGCTGTCATCCAAATATAAATTATATCTACCACTTTCTATATCTTCCTTAAATATTTGTTGTCCTAGTTCTACCCAGTCTTTTCTAATTTCAATACAATAAACTTTATCAAAGTTACATTTAAGAGCATCTTTTGATGATACACACCCTCGTGGGTCATATAATCCTGTTTCAAAAAAATTTATACAATTATGAGTTTGTCTTAATTTTTCTAAATCAAAACGAATAGGCATTAATATATTAAATAAATTATTCTTTATATGGATATAAAAGATTAAAATTATAAATATGAATGGATACAAAAAATATACTAGATAAAGCGTTTAAGGCAGGTCTATCAGGAGCATCTGCAATGAGTATAAATGTATTGTCATTAATGTGGATGAGAACAACAATAAACTATCAATATAGACATGGTAGTACAATGACAAACGCATTTACAAATTTATATAAACAAGGTGGTATACCTAGATTTTATAAAGGATTATTACCAGCATTAGTTCAAGGACCAATGTCTAGATTCGGTGATACAGCATCAAATATGGTTGTTAAGGAAATTTTTACAGGAAGTGAACTACCAGTATCTTTACAAACATTATTTGCATCTTCATTGGCGTCATCTTATAGATTAGCAGTAATGCCGGTAGATACACTTAAAACAATAATGCAAGTAGAAGGAAATAATGGTATGTCATTTCTAAAAAATAAAATAAAAAAATCAGGTCCATCAGTATTATGGCATGGTGGAATAGGAACCAGTGTAGCAACATTTGTAGGACACTATCCGTGGTTTTATACATATAATAAATTGAATGAAATGTTACCAATCTATAATAAAGATGAGTGTGTATATAAATATATAGCTAGAAATGGATTTATAGGATTTACATCTACTATGGTATCAGATACAACGTCTAATTCAATTAGAGTATTAAAAACTTATAAACAGACTACAAATTTATCATATCCTAATGCTTTACAAGAAATAGTTAAAAATCATGGAGTAAAAAGTTTGCTTTTTAGAGGATTAACAACAAAATTATTATCAAATGGTATTCAAGGTTTTACATTTACAATATTATGGCAGTACATACAAGATATTATGAATGATAATAAAGATTAAAAAATAACTATATTATATTATTATATAATAATATAATGTCTATGCATGGTGTTGTAAATGGAATATATTATTGTAATATTAAACGTTCAAACGAATTAAATGAGAGAATTGCATCACGCAATGTTCCTAGTGCAGGATTAGAACCACAATTTAGTATGAGACCAATAGCATCAAAATATGAAATGATGCCTATATTTGACCGACGAGCTCCAGTAAATGAACCTATTATTAAAAAACCTACATATAATATTAAAGAAGTTTTCAATCCAGGAAATTCCACAGCTCCTTGGTGTGGATTTGCAGCAAGTGTAAATGATGAATCAAAATTAAGAAATCAATACTTTGCATTACAAAAGGGAGGTCAAGGTGTATATATACCGTCATCTGAAAGTGATTTGTATAATGATGAAATACCAAAACATGATAATGTTAAACAACCTTATCCTAATTTATTTAAAAAAGAACATTTAGCACCTTTCAATCCAAATTGCTTAGAATTAGGAGGAAATTTATTTAATAATTATACAAGAGTTCAATTAAAACAAATGGGTGATAATAAATAAATATTATAATACATTTATTAATATTAATAAATATTATTAATTAGTAATAATTATGACTATATCAAATATTGATTTAAATTACTTGAGTAATCGTAATTATTTCAATGAAATAAATAAAATACCAACATCAAATAAAATAAAAAAAAAAGATATTAAATTTTATAAAAAAAGATTTATAAATTTTACAAAAAATTTATTAAAAGGAGAAAATTTGAGCAACTCTGAAAACATCTCAAAAATATTTCAAGAATATTTAATAAGTGTTATAGAACATTTTAAAACCATTGATAAAGAGGAAATTTTACAAGAAACATACATAGATAATGATGTAACAAAAACGGAACATCTAGAGACAATTTATGAAGATGAAGATGAAGAAATTTTTTATGATATAGATGAGGTGAATAATATGCTATTTAATTCTAATACTTCAAAAAATATAACTATGAATACTCTAGATGATTACATAATAAAAATAGATACATCTAATGATAATGAAGATTGTAAAAAATACATACCTACAAAAAAAATAATAAATTTAGAAAACCCAAAATTTAAAAAAAAAGGTTTAAAAAATAATATTAATTAAATAATTAACATTACATTTATTACCATATATATATATGAATAAATATAGTAAAAAAAAAATAACTCTTAAAAAAGAATTGTGTAGTCCAAAAAATAATGAGGATTCACGTTCATTTACTTGTTATACAGATGAACAATTAAATAAATTAAAAGATTTGTGGAATGCTCGTTATCAAGATAATCAAATTAAAAGTAACTCTTCAATAGAAATTTGGAAATTTTTAAAAAATAATCTATCTGATAAGTGTGATGTAGAGAGTTGTTGGCTTAGACGAAAATTTGTGGAGAATGATTTAGAAAATGTTTTATTAAATCGTGTTTTCGCACCATATGCTCCCGAAAGTTGGAATCACAACATAAATGAATGGTTGAGTAGTGTAGACATAACAAAAGTTATGAAACAATGGGAAACCAAATATAAATGTTTTTCTTTTATAGGACCATCACCAATAGATTTTGATGAACAAATGTTATATGGAGAATGTGTTTGGGATGAATTATGTAATTTTAATTTGGTTGATTATATAAAAAAAGATAAAACAAAACTAGGGTTTATATTTAATACAGACCCTCATTATAAACACGGTCGTCATTGGATTTCGATGTTTATAAATATAAAAAAAAAATATATATATTTTTTTGATAGTAATGGAAATACAATACCAAAACAAATAAAATATTTAGTTAAACGTATTATGAAACAAGGTGAAAATATAAATATACATTTTAACTTTTTTGAAAACGCACCTTTTGTTCATCAAAAAAAGGATAGTGAATGTGGTATGTATAGTTTATATTTTATAATTGAATTGTTAAGAGATAATAAAACACCTGAGTATTTTTCTAGTAATCGTGTTTCAGATAATGAAATGGAACAAAAACGTAATCAATATTTTAATATTATACCTTTAGAAAATAACGATAATAAATAAAAATTATAAAATTTATAAAATATATAAAAATAATTCATTTGGTATATAATACTAAATGAATTATTTTTATAGTAACGAAAACAAAAGTTACTTGTGGAGTTTTATGTATTCAAATGGCTTATTTACAAATGTATCTGATAAGAATGTAAATGAAGTAAAAAATGATTTGGATACATGTATTAATAATATAATGAATACATCTAATCAGAATGACTCATTAACTAATCTAAATAAAAAAGTAATTACACAAATGATAGAGATAACAAAAAAGTATAAATTAACTACAACACAGGAATTAGTGAGATCACAAGACTTAATTGAAGCTAGAAAAAATACATTGCAAGACAAATATAATACTATGCAAAATGATTTTAATGAAATTAATAAAATTAATACACCAAATGAAATAGATTTTTCAGATGAAAAAGATAAACCACTTGGTAATGAATTAGATATTTTATTATCACAAACAATAGCAATGAGAGAAAATGAATTAAATATTGTATTAGAAAATAATAAAGCAAAAGACGATAATGTTAATAAAATTAATATAGGAAATAGTACTAAATTAGATGAAATTATTGATATAAATGAACAAAAAAAAAATGTTACATTTAGTAATGATGTATCAATAAGTAATGATACATATAATACTACGTTAACGGATAACTTTTTACATAATAACTTTTTATCAAAATTAAAATCTAAATCTTCATCTGAAAAAGAAAGTAATAATTCTGTTGATGTTCTAGAAAATGTAAATTTTTTAGAAAGTAAAATGTATAAACAAATAGAAAATACAATAATTGAATCAAATAACAAAATAGAAAATACAATAATTGAATCAAATAACAAAATAGAAAAAAATATACATGAAAAAGTAAATGTTATAGAAACCAATATATATAAACGAGTAGATGTATTAGAAGATATAGTAAGTTCAATGAATAATAGAATAGATAATTTAATTGGAGTTACAAATTTTATATCAAAAAAATTAGATAGAATGATAGAATATAATATAACTCACAAGAATATAGATGATAATTCAATAAAACAAAACGATAACACTAATTCTATAGAATATTGGAACACAGATAATGATAAAGAAACCAATGAATAAAATATGATTAAATCCGTATAAATTTAAATTTTTTCTTACCATCCACAATAATAATTTCTAATGTTCCTATTTGAACAGGTTGCCCTCTTTTGTATGAGTCTAAATCATATACAGCCTTATTATCTTTATTATAGGCATATTCAATACCTTCTATTTTAACAATAACAGCTTTTAATTTAATAGTAGTTTTATTTTTTTCATCTATGTTATCAGATTCTTGAGCATTATAGGACGGTACGAATGAAAATTTATTTGGGTCAACTGAACCAAAATTAAGACATTTAAGTTGCTCTTCTCCACCTTCTTTAGAATGTAAAGAACAATCAATAGAAGATTCTTTAATATTATGTAATAGATTTTTAGTTACTTCTTCTTTTAAAGAAGAAATTTCATATAATGCCTGATCAGTTGTAACAGGTGTTAATGAGTCTAATTTACTTTTATCATTCAATCTCAATTCAATAGAACCATCACTTTCTAATTGTGAATCAGAGAAAACCATCAAATAAAGAAATACATCAACCGTTCGTAATTCTAAAGGTAACTCTTGATGACTACATATTCTTCTAGCTCTTCCAATAACCTGTTCAATACGAACTGGATGCCAGTAAGGTTCTGTTATATGTACATATCTTACATTTTTTAAACTAATACCTTCCGCTCCAGAAGCAGTAATCATAAATACTTTTATAATTTCACCATAAATATTATTGTCACTTAATTCTTGTATTTGATTTAACAAATTTTTTGATAAATTTTTCCAAGCATTATTAAATATATTTCGGATTAGTTCTTTTTCTTCTGAAGATTCAGTACCAGTATATAAAACAATTTTAGGTTTATTTTTATCTTCATCTTTAATGTCTAATACCCATTCTTCATTATTTTTTTTAATTTTAAATTGAGCAAATCCATTCGCTTCTAATACTAATTTCAATATACCAATTCCTTCTAATGTTCTGAATTGACTGTATATTAAATGGGAGCCAATATGTTCCTCATTTAGTATATTTTCTAAAATTCGTAAAAATTTAGGACTATATGTAACTAATGCTTCTGGTGAAAGATATTTTTCTTTATTATCATCTAATTCAGTTAAAACTTTTTTAATATCTTCTTCGTATTTTTTCATATCTTTTGTAGGTGGTTTATTAGCTTCTTCAGCTTCGTAACGTCCATCAATATTATTTAATTTTTCCTCTTCACTTGCTGCATCTAACATATCTTCATCTGCAATATCAATTAATTCTTGATTAAAATCTGTCGGCATAGGTCTTTTAATTTCTGGTCGTGGAAATACAAAATTACAAAATGCTCGTGAGAAAATTCTATAAGTAGATACTGAGTCATCAAATAGAGTATCAACGTTACCTTTTTTTCTTTTTTTTGCATTTTGTTTTTCTATTTTTCTCTCTTGTATTCGTGCTTCTTCGTAAACGCCAAATTGAAAATCACTCATAACAATATTTTCTATATGAAAATTTTCACTTTTTCTGAAAGATGGCATTAGGTTTTCTTGAGCACTTCTAAAATACGATGTTAAACCTAATATTCTTCTTTTAAATATATTCATATTTTTTACATTATTTTTTTCATCTAAAAATAATTCTTTAAAATCATCTAGTTTATCTGGTAAAGCTTTGTGAGTATCAACTCTAATACTTCCTGTATTTATATTAATATCATATTTTGAGAGAATATTTGTTAAATATTTTATATAATTGGTATCATCAATCTCTCCTCTTTCACCTATCGTAACACCTTTGTATATATTATCATCTGTAACATTTACAAATCCAAATGGATTTCTTGTTATAGTTAATGTTGTAGAAGTAGGTTTGTAATCTATATAGTCTACGATATTACTTCCCATTGAATTACTTTTAAAAATTTTTTTTAAATAATCTAGTGTTACTTTACGTTCTTTACTTATATTTAACTGTATAGACCATGTTTTTATTTTACCTCGTAATATATTATACATTATACCAAGTTCATTTGGATAATTTATAATCGGAGTTCCTGTTAATAATATTATTTTAGCATTGTCAGCATTCATTAAATAATCATATAAACTTATTGATATACTACTTGTTTCTGGTCCTTCTTTACTTTTCTTTCCTAATTTATTAACTATACGACTAATAAAATTATGAGCTTCATCAATTATAATAACTTTATTATCAAATGGATTTTTTGTGTAATCATCTGTTAATTTTCTAATATGTTCTTTACGTAATCCATTATAATTTATGAATTTATATTTTGCACGGATCATTTCATTTAATTGTTCATCAACTGATATTTTATCCGTTGCACTCAAATCTTCAAAATTAGGTTCCTTTTTTATATTAACCAACCATACTCCTCCTTGTTTTTTAACAAAATCTTTTGATAATGATAAAACATTTGTTAATGGTTCAATTAATTCTTTATTTGTTTTAGTGCTAATAAATTCCCAATATTGATTTTTTCTATATAGTAAATCTCCACATTTTTTCAATTCTTCTATATAATTTACTCTTAACGATGCTGGTGTCATTACTATTACTTGTTTTTCATTTTTCATACCTTCTGCTATTGCAATAGAAGAACATGTTTTACCAGAACCTAAACCATGAAACAATAATAATCCACGATATGGTGTATATAAATTAATATAATCTCTTACTATATTTTGATGTGTCATAGTATTAAATTCATCATCGTCTTTTGATTCACATGAAACATTACCTTCATTCTTTAATAATTCTTCTTTATAAGGCGAAAATAATGATGACATGAAATTAATAAATATTTCACGATTGTTCATATAATATGAAGAGGCTTTGATGTTTATACTGTCTTTTACTAATGGTATTCTTTCTCCAATATATTCATCACCTATTTTAATCATAGATAATGGACCACCTTTTATTTTTTTTATTTTTTTAACTTTTTTAATTTTTATAACTTCACTTTTTTCTTTAACAGGTGCTTCCGGTTCAACAGGTGCTTCCGGTTCTACAGGTGCTTCCGGTTCAACAGGTGCTTCCGGTTCTACAGGTGCTTCCGGTTCAAGAGGTGCTTCCGGCTCAAGAGGTGCTTCAGTTGGTTTTATACTAGATTCTTCTTGTATAATTTTTAAAAGAGGTTTTTTTTTAATTGTTTTTTCTAGATGTTGTTCTTTAGCTATTGGTAAAGGTGGTTTAACTAGACTAGATATATTTTTAATGAAGGAATCACGATCAAAATTGATATCAGTTTTGTCTACTATTTTAGTATTGATTTCTACATCAGATTTTTTAATAGGTACTAAGTCAATTTCAACCTCTTGTTTTTTTATAGGTTTTTTTTTTATTTTAAGTTTTGATAAAATATTAGATGTCATATATAAAAACTACATATAAAAAAAGTAATTATTAATCTTCAATTGAATTAATAATAGCTAAGGCTTTTTCACAAGCGATTTGTTCTGCTTTTTTTTTGATTTTATGTGTTCCACGAGATAAATAAATAAATAAGTTATCATTTGAATTAGCAAAATTTTTAATAGATTTAAGAGTTCCAAAGGTATTATAATCAATAGCATCGTTAATATTATAATGATGTATAGGTTTGCCAATACAAATAAAAACACCCATAGTATAACCAATATCACTATCAAGATTAATTTCTAGATAATCTGGTGTAATTTTCAATTCTTTCTGAATAACAACTTGTAATATATTTTTGTAATTATCATCAGTTTTGATTAATTTAGTCCAATCAACATGTTTTTCAAAAATGTTTTCAATAAATATTTGCGCCATTTGAAATCCAGGACCGCAACAAAAAACATTTTCAAACCAGTTATGTTCATCATTTATATTAATTTTATTAAAATCTAAAAATAAAGCACCAATAAAAGCTTCAAATAAACAACCTAATTTTTTAAGATTGGTGCGTATATTTTTTTCTTCAGCATGTTTTGAAATAATAAGCATATTATGCAACTTCATTTCATAGGCTAATTTTCCAATATGTTCATTTTTAACCAAAGCAATTTTTTTTTCAGTCATAAAACCTTCATCGGCTTTAGGAAATCTTTTATATAAATAATACTTAATAACCAATTCTAAAACACCATCACCTATAAATTCTAATCTTTCATTAGATTTAGTTTTAAGAGGTAAGCAATTAGATGGTTTATCAACTATGATAACATTTGTATTTGAATTTTCAATATCAGGGCGTTTGGTATAAGAACGATGAACAAAAGCTCTTTGATATAATTTTAAATTAAATACTTTAGCGTTTATACCATAAAATTGTAGAATAGATTGAACTTCGTTCAATGTAATCTCTTTGTTATTAGGATTATATGGATTAAATACTAAAGTTTCAGAATCTTTAATAATATCACCATCATAATAAGATGAAGTTTTAATGGCTTCCATATCGTTATAATAAATGATATTAATTTTTTAAGTTGTTTCACAAAAATAATATCCATTATATGTATAATGCCTGGATATATGAGTGGTAGCAAACGTGCTAGAAGCACACCTTCAATTGCAAATAACACAAAAATATTTGGAGATATGGCGGGTAATTCGTCAAGTTTATTAGGAAGACCCTATTATCTTTCTAATTATATTCGTACTCGCACTCTGAGTAAAGATCCTACATCTGGTATGAAACCAGTTGATGCTAAAAATTATTTAATTAATAATAATTTATTATCAAAAAATCCAACATCAGGTGGTGTAGGAAGACGTGCGCCTTTCTATACTCGTAGTGGATTACGTTGGTAAATTATTATCTATTATAATTCTATATGGCTGTAAAAAATCAAGCTCGTAGTAACGCAGGTCGTTCAGCTATTGCCCGTAGAGCAATATTTAGTGCAACAGGACAGACAAATGGTTTTATGAATACAAAACCAGTAATAGCATCTGATGGAACAATAGTTAATACACCTTATTTTGGTGGAAATATGAAAGGTGGTTCTCAACCATCAGCAACAGGATTTATGAGATCATCTGGAAGACGTAATAGAGTATCAACTTCGGCATCTAAACCGAACTTTCTCTTTAGATTTAAGACAGGTCCAGGTCCATCTCCATTTGGTTTCGGACCACGTGCTTAAATATAAAAATATAAAAATATAAAATATATAAATATAAAAATATAATTTACATAAAGTATTTTTTTATATAAATTATAATGATAATAAAAGTAGATTACAGAGACAATGAGTTATTCAAGGAACTTTGTAAAATAAATTCAAAAAATTTAATTATAAATAAAGAAAATTTACCTCTCGGAGACGTTATAATATGTGATAATGATAATAATGAAAAAATCATAATTGAGAGAAAGACATTAAATGATTTAGCTGGAAGTATACGTGATGGTAGATATAATGAGCAAAGTTTTCGTTTAGTAGAATGTGAATTACATAATCACAACATATATTATTTAATAGAAGGTGAATTAGAAAAATACAATAGTAGATACAATAATATAGATAAAAAATCTTTAATATCAGCAATTGTTTCTCTCGGTTATTCAAAAGGATTTTCTATATACAAAAGTAATAATATATTTGAATCAAGTCAATGGATATATTGTTTAGCTAGTAAAATAGAAGACAAAAATTTAGTATCTTTTTATGATAATGAAGATAATAGTAAAACAAATTATTCTTCATTAATTAAAAGAGTTAAAAAAGATAATATTACAGTTAATAATATTGGTGAAATTATGTTATCTCAAATACCCAATGTAAGTGTTAATGTCGCTAGTATCGTATTAGAAAAATTTAAAAATATATCTAATCTGATAATTTCTTTAAAATCGGATGATAAATTATTGGATGATTTGTACATTGTTTCAAAAGACAATAAAAAACGTAAAATAAGTAAAACAGCTATAACTAATATCAAGAAATACCTAATAGTTTAGTTTATATTTTACATATATAGTATATATGAATTTTGACTATAAATATTTACAATATTTAGGTATAGTAATAGTTATATTTTTTATAATATTTATCATTGTTAAAACACCATTATTAAATAAAAACGTTATAGAAGGTATGATAAATTCAAATGGAACTGATACAGATAAAATACCTGATGCAATAAAAAGTAATACTTCTAATATAGATGATTCTTTATTAATAACAAAATATCGCAAAACTTATGAAGATGCAATCATTGATTTAGAAGAGAATGTAGGAAAGCATATGATAGATTTAATAGTGAAACATGGCGAGAATATATCAAAAGACCCTACAACTGAGGAATCTCAAAAAAATATAACAATTATGAATAATTTAAAAATATTCAAAGATGCATTAAATGAAACAATGCAATCTCTAGACAAGCATTAAACAAATTTATTTATATCTATTTTTATAAAGGGTTCTATCTTTAACACGTTGAATTTCAGCACCTTCTGAATGATTGTTCATATCAGAAGGTGTGTTGGTATTACCTAACATTTGATTATAATTATGTCCTCCCCTATT
>Ga0129324_10001370_pt1 | contig 15767 bp, 12 predicted proteins | sample CPBDNA_7_FD_96879 | JGI IMG/M metagenome (GOLD analysis project Ga0129324, IMG submission 96879) | Freshwater to marine salinity gradient microbial communities from Chesapeake Bay, USA - CPBay_Spr_15_0.2_DNA | ecosystem: Environmental > Aquatic > Marine > Coastal | place: USA: Chesapeake Bay... | reverse complement strand
TGTAAAACTTTGTGTAGCGGTACAAGAATTCGCATCAGTAACAGTCACGGTATATGCACCTGCTGACAGTCCTGAAGCCGTAGCGGCAGTTCCACCAGATGGAGCCCAAGAGTAGGTATATCCGGGCGTTCCACCAGCAACAGCAACTGTAGCGGAACCATTAGCTCCTGAGTTACAAGATACATTGGTTTGTGAAGCTGGGGTTAAGGAAATAGCATTAACAACTCCAGTTAGACTTACTGTTTGATCTGTTGCTCCAATAGATGACATTGTTAAAGATCCTGAAATAGCACCTGATGTTGCCGAATTAGTTACTCTAACATAAACGGTTGTTGCGCTTAAAGTACCGCTAGCTGTTATATTTACAGAACTTGCAAAACCAGAACCTGATGTTAAGCTCACCTCAAAATTGGTTGGGGCGGTTACGATAACATCGGCTGTTAAATCAGTTCCAGAAACAGTAAGTGTTTGTTCTGCTGAGGCTGTGCCTGAACATGCAGTAAAACTTGGAATTTGGGTAGTTACCCAATTACCAGTAGGGCCATTTAAAGAAAATGAAGATAATGTACCAGTATATCCATTTCCACTCATATCTGTCAATATTGTAGCTTGTGAAACAGAGGTATTATCTCCACCAGGAGTGATATAGATATTGTTAAAATCGTAAAAAGCTACAACCCCTGTTTCAGTACCATCAGGGCTGTCTCTCATAAAATTGTTGATGTCAACATTAGTAAGAGCACTGTTCCAAATTGAGAGTTCGTCTATTGTTCCATTATTTGAACCTTGTATAGAACCATTTAATAATGCAGCTCCCATTGAAGATGTTGTGGGTGTAATAATTCTCGTTTCAGTTCCTGTATTCTCTGCTACTCCATTTACATACAGAGTAATAGACCCTGCATTATTTGTAACGGCGATATGAACCCAACCCGAATTTTTAATAATTGTAGTTGATTCTACTACTGCACCACCAGAAGGCACATAATACCTTAATTTTCCGCTAAAATTAGTTTCAATCTTAAAGTAATTATTGGTAATAGGACTTCCCCAAGTAAATATATTTGAAAATGATCCTATAATATTTACCCATCCCATAACAGTATAACTTGATGAGTATGGAATCATTGGGTTTATATCAACCGTCTGACCAGCAGTGGCATCAAAATTTAATGATCTATTTGAAATAATCCTTGGTGTTGCTGTTGTGGATAAATTTGGTAAGATAACTAGTTCTCCACTAGTGGTGTCTGATAAAGTATATCCGGCAGAATTTGTAATGGTAGCAACAACAGAATAAGTTCCTGTTGTTAAACTTGGTAGCTGTAACGTCCAGGTGTTACCATTGATCTGTAATCCATTTGCAGAGGTATACAAAACTCCATTTACAGTTACCGCGAATGTTTCTCCACTTCCTAAAGTGAGTTGGCCACTAATGGTAGGTGACGGTGTAGAGGTAGTTAAAGAAGTTACTGTTACAGGGCCGCTAGGGCGAAATCCCTGTGTATGTGACAAATATGAATTCAAAGCGGATAATAAATTAGCTCCTGTTGCAGCGTTTCCCGATTCAGAGGTGTTATCTGTATAAGCAATGGGTTCGTTGATTTTATTTAAACCTAAATTACTTGACGCATTAATGGTATAGGTTCCACCACTGTACGGAAAATTTATGGGAGTAATCGATCCAGAAGGAATAAAACCAAAAGATTTTACTGTTGAACCTGCCGTTTGTCTCCATACAATTGCACCAGAAAATTCTATAATTTGTCCAGAAGTTAATTGCAACCTAACATTACCAGGAATATCATTCCCCTGTAATTGAAAACTAGATGTAGTCGATTGTTGCACAAAAAAAGCTTGTGCTATTCCAAGAGTGGTAAAGGTTTTAATTGAATTAGCCGATTGAGAATTATTACCGATAACACCAATAAAGCCATTATTAAACGGCACACTTACCTCAGTCTGAGCTTGGCTGTACGGATTATTTATCAAAAAATAAAAAACTATAAAAGCTAAATTTTTAATTGTTCTGTAACTGTAAAAATTGGCAGGGGATTCCATGGTTCACTATTTAATTGATAAGTATTAGCTAAATTTTTCACAAAAGTAGGGACAAACATAAATAATTTATGTCAAATAAGAATAAACGGTTTAGAAATAATCAATGGTCCAGCTTCTTTTGACCTGTCTATAAAAAAAGGAGGAGTGAAATAAGTATAGTTAATTTGGCTTTATAAGCGGTGAATACATATTAAAAGAGGAAAGGAAATTAAGAAAAGTCACATCACAAATCACTGCAACGAAAATGACAACATCTCCATTAGTTTGGATGATGTTTTTATTTAATTGGTTGTTTGTATTTGAATTTAAACAAAAGGTACACCTAGATGAACGGAATTTAATTCGAAACCAAAACCAAAAGAAATACGAACTTATTTACCAGATAAATTAAAGGTATTGAATTAAAGGTTAGGGTTTAAAAAAACGCTTTCAAAGGTGCTCATTAGGTGTCATCTTTTCCAAACACTAGTGCAGCATCTTTTGTTTCAACAGCTATTTTCTTAACATAGTTGTTTTCTATCGCTAGTTTATACTTTATTTGTAGTAGCATAGAACAGAACCCCATTTCTTGCATTTTATAAGAGTTGTTATCAAAGATAAAAGGATTCACATCTTCTTAAATTAGTTGTATTGAGCCCATGATGTAGATACAACAAGAGATCTTATTACTTCTTTGATTTAAAAGGAGATTTTCATGGCAAGTAAGAAATTTATAGTGACGTTTGATGCGACACCATTGTACCAGTAATTCAAATTTAAATAAGCTAATTACTCACCGTATTTATCATAAGTATTCCAAAAAGTACATCTCACTTTGGGTATTGCGCAAATTGCATCGAAAGTTTATAAAGAAAATGGATCATCCTTTATTGGTTAAAGGACTATATGGTCACCCTCCAACTTGCTAATATTGTTTGTCTTTTTATATGTTGTTATTGAAGGATTTTTGGATCCTTATAGTATTGAATTTATACTGGTTTTTTTTTGAAAAATCAACGGAATCCGCTTAAGTAATAATAATCCTAACTACTGTTTATTTCACCGCCAGGAAAGTGTCCTCCATAAAAAAAAAGGTTCTTCTTTATAATGACACCTTGTAATAGCAATTCTAAAGTAAGGTTAGTTGAGCGTGTGACCAGTAAGACTCTGAACCGTTAAAATTTGTGCACTCTGAGGCACTGGCAAGCTTACTCCTAAAGAAGAAAAATCCTCCAGCGTGTAGTCCAATTGATTTTCAGACTTGACAAGACCTACGTCTTTTGCCCAATAGTTATCAATGACAATCACCTCTTGTGATTGTAAAAGAGGAATCTGTTGAGTAAATCCGGAAATACTAACATCTGTAGTGATTGAGGCAGTGATAATGAGTTGTGAATGCAACAAGTCTGTAAAACTTATTCCTTCAACGGTCATTTGTGATACAGGAGCTTGCTGCACTGTAGTGACCTCATAATTAATATTTAAATCAAAATTCTGAACTGTTTGGGTAGTAGATCCGGTAGTACCATATAGCACTTCCCCAGCGTTAGCATTTTGATCGTACAGTGTGCCGTTAGTAATAATAACATTAAAGTTGTTCAATCCCTGTAATCCAAAATCAATCGTTCCATTACCTATCAACTTTCCAGAATCTGCTTTTAAGGCTCCACCACTTAAAATACGTGTCATGAATCCAACTGCATTAACAGGATTGGCTGCTAAGGTATATTCATTTCCTGTCATTGAGGCTACTGTTAGATTTTCGGAAGAAGAGTCTGCTCCTGTTACTACATCATAATCCCAACTGTTTGTAACGGCAAGTGGGAAATAACTGAAATCAGTATTAGCTCCATTAGAACCACTATTATCATCACCTGGGTCACAAGAAACTAATGAACCGACACAAAATAAAAGTATAATATTTTTAAACATAGTTTTTTTATTACAAGGTAAATATATTAGTATTATATAGAATTTGGTTATTTTTCTTAATGTTTAATTACACATAACTGTTTTTTCCTAAAGGTAGTACCTAATATTTTAAGTTTCGGGAGCCTCTAAATGTAAAGTCCTTTTTAAACTTTGACTTTTTAATAGCATTTAAGGGAGGTAAAATCACTCTTTCCGCCTATTGAGATAACATTCTAATAGGTTTTCTTGCAGTGATGCATACAAGATTAACATCAGAGCTTATGGTGAAGTACAGTGTTGTCGTTACCTTTTTCAACACTAAAGGTGTTTTTCTAACCGGTATGTCAAAATCATTCTAACGCATTCTTAAACCTTTGGACTGCTGTATTTTTGAATTTTCATTTGTGTTGTCTCGGGGCACTATGGAAATTTAGCTTGTTACACCCCTTAGATTGCTATCTTCATCTAGCTGTTCCTAAGTGGTGTTCTTCATTATTGACTCTTGTATAACTCTAATTTTTTTTAATTTTTGTTCAATCAGTTGAAAAATGACTAATTGCATCGCTTTGTTTTAGTATAAAGAATGAGTTGCTGCATAATCAATAGCGAATGGATAGGCGATTTAGCACTAGTAATCGCTCCATTTTGGTGAAGCACAAGCTTTATTAAATCATAAAGGTTCTTCATAAATATTCTTCGTTTATTTTTTGGAATTGCGTATCTAAGGATTGCATCTAGGCCTTTGTTGCGTCTGCTTTTGATAAGTAATACACAGCAGCTTTATAAGAGCTTTTTTCTGAGCCTAATTGACTAGGTAGATAACTGCTTCCCAGTAACACCACCATAACAAAAAGATCATACAGTTTTTTAAACTATAAAATTTTATAAGGATATTTATAATGTGCACAAAGCTAATGCGATTCATATAGTATATTTGCCTTTATGGCAGGAAATACCTTTGGCAAGCAATTTACCGTTACCACATATGGAGAATCTCATGGACTCGCCTTAGGTGGTGTTATCGATGGATGTCCAGCAGGAATAGCTATTGATTTAAATGCAATACAATTAGATTTAGACCGACGCAAACCCGGTCAAAGCAAGATTGTTACACAACGTAAAGAAAGTGATACCGTAACGTTCTATTCTGGAATATTTGAAGGAAAAACTACAGGAACACCTATTGGTTTTCAAATTGTAAATGAGAATCAAAAATCTAAAGACTATTCGCATTTAAAAGAAACCTATAGACCTAGCCATGCCGATAAGGTTTATGAAGATAAATACGGTCATAGGGATTACAGAGGCGGTGGGCGCAGTAGTGCTCGTGAAACTGCTAGTAGAGTAGTAGCAGGAGCTATTGCAAAACAATTGCTTTCTCCTATCAAGATAACTGCTTACACCAGTAGTGTAGGAGATCTTTTTATAGATAAACCTTATCAAGAACTCGATTTCTCAGAGATTGAAAATAACGCGGTGCGTTGTCCTGATATCGCTTTCGCGAAAGCGATGGAAGAAAAAATCCTACAAACCAGAAAAGAAGGGGATACCATTGGAGGAACTATATCTTGTGTTATTCAAGGTGTGCCGGCTGGTCTAGGAGATCCTGTATTTGATAAACTTCATGCCGACCTAGGCAAAGCCATGCTCTCCATCAATGCGGTAAAAGGTTTTGAATACGGCAGTGGTTTTGCAGGAACTCAATTCAAAGGAAGCGAGCATAATGATCAGTACAATGCTGACGGAACCACCAAAACTAATTTAAGTGGTGGTATTCAAGGCGGTATTTCTAATGGCATGGATGTTTATTTTAGAGTGGCCTTTAAACCTGTGGCAACCATCATGCAATCACAAGAAACGATCAATTCCAAAGGCGACCTTGTAGAAATGCAAGGAAAAGGAAGACATGATCCCTGTGTGGTCCCTCGAGCTGTGGTGATCGTAGAAGCCATGGCAGCACTCGTACTGGCCGACCATTTTTTAAGAGCACGTACGTCAAAGATGTAAAGCGATCACTATACAGATAGTTTTAGGCAAATAGCTGTTCTTGATTTTAGTTTTAATTTTGTTTTTATACTCGCTTTCGCGAAAGCGGACCAGCACAAAAACTTTACTTATATTACGCCTCAAAGAATAAAAGAATTCAATTTTACATGAAAAAACTAGCATTACACTGGCAAATATTAATCGGGATGGTTCTTGGAATTGCATTTGGGTTTATCATGACACAAATGGAGTGGGGAAAAGATTTTGTAGGAGACTGGATCGAGCCTTTTGGAAAAATATTTGTCAATTTATTAAAATTGATTGCTGTTCCCTTAATTTTAGCATCACTGATTAAAGGGATTTCTGACCTTAAGGACATTGCAAAATTCCGTAATATGGGATTGCGTACGGTTTTGCTCTATATAGCCACTACGGTAATAGCGATTTCAATAGGTCTTGTTTTAGTTAATGTTTTTAAACCTGGTGAAGGGATTTCAGAAGAAACTATTGCCAATTTAAGTGCGACTTATGAAAACAATTCAGATATCCAAGGAAAACTTGCCACAGCTGCGGCACAAAAAGATGCGGGTCCATTACAAGCATTAGTTGATATGGTTCCTAGTAACGCTGTAGAAGCAATGGCTAACAATAGTTTGATGTTACAAGTAATCTTTTTTGCTATCTTCTTAGGCATCTCTATGTTATTGATAGGTGAAAAGAAAGCCGAACCATTAAAAAAATTCTTTGATAGCCTTAACGACGTGGTACTGAAAATGGTGGACTTGATCATGTTGTCAGCTCCATTTGCCGTATTTGCGTTATTAGCAACCGTAGTAGTCACTTCGGATGATCCAGAAGTACTGCTTGCTCTCTTGTATTATGCGCTTACAGTCATAGCTGGTTTATTGCTGATGATCGTGGTGTATTGTATCATTTTTGCTGTTTATGTCAAAAAATCACCTCTGTGGTTTTTACAACAAATAGCACCTGCACAATTACTCGCTTTTTCTACCAGCTCTAGTGCCGCAACCTTACCGGTAACTATGGAACGAGTAGAAGAGCATATGGGGGTGGAAAAAGAAGTTTCTAGTTTTGTACTTCCAGTGGGAGCCACGATCAATATGGATGGAACCAGTTTGTACCAAGCCGTTGCTGCTGTTTTTGTTTGTCAGGCTTTAGGTATAGATCTTACTATTGGTGCTCAATTAACCATAGTTCTTACAGCACTGCTTGCTTCTATAGGAAGTGCCGCGGTTCCTGGAGCTGGGATGGTCATGCTGGTTATTGTTTTAGAATCCATAGACTTCCCTAGTGAGCTGTTACCAGTTGCCTTGGCTTTAATTTTTGCAGTAGATCGGCCATTAGATATGCTTCGAACTACAATTAACGTTACTGGAGATGCCACGGTTGCTTCTGTCGTGGCAAAGAGTTTGGGTAAGTTTGGTAAGCCTAAGGTTCAGAACTGGGACGATCATCTGGATGAGGTTTCTTCCTAGGTGTGCAGCTTGTTGCAGTGTGCTTTTAGAGGTCAATAGGTTTGTATTTTTAAAGGATAGCATGTATATTTTTTGCTTTCATTCCTTTTAACAAAAACGTGAAAAGTACTTTTATCGTGAATAATATTACCTGAATTTCACCAGTAACTTCATTTTTTCTCCTTAGTTTGCTGAGGTAATTAATTCAAAAAATCAAAACATGAATGTTTGTTTTATCATGTACCCCTGGGAAGAAATCAACCCAGAAAAAGATTCTACTTTAACCCTGATTCACGAATGTGTTAAACGGGGGCATCGTGTGGCCATAGCAACTCCATCAAATCTTACTATTAGAAATAGCATTGCTTATGCCTTCTCTAAAATAATCAAGAAAACAGAGAAAGTTCCCGCGCAATTAAAGTCCTTTTATAAAAATGCAACGCTTAAGGAAAAAATGCTGCCGCTCGCAGGGTTTGATGTGATAATGATGCGAGCAAATCCGCCTTTGGATCCTATTGCCTTGAATTTTCTCGATTCTGTAAAAGATGATGTATTTATTGTCAATGATATTCAAGGATTGCGAGAGGCTAATAATAAACTGTATACCGCTTGTTTTGATGATCCAAATAACGAGATCATTCCAGTGACTCACGTATCTAAAAATAAGGAATATTTAAAATCTGTAATTAAAGAAAGCCCTAAGGAAAAGATGATCATGAAGCCTTTAAATGGTTATGGAGGAAGTGGAGTGATCATGATCGAGAAAACAGCCATGGGTAATGTTAATTCGCTATTAGACTTTTATATAGATAATAAGGACGGAACCACCAATTACGTGATCCTTCAAGATTATATAGAAGGGGCCGAAAAGGGTGATGCGCGTATTTTATTATTAAATGGAAAGCCTATTGGGGCAGTGCAACGTGTTCCTGGAGAAGAAGACCATCGCTCTAATATAAGTGCTGGAGGTACCTTTAAAAAACACACGCTCACACCAGCAGAGAAAAACCTTTGCAAAAAAATAGGCCCTAAGTTAGTTAAAGACGGATTGTATTTTGTTGGTATTGACGTCATAAACGGCATGCTGGTAGAAGTTAATGTCATGTCTCCAGGAGGGATTACTTATATTAATAAAGTATCTAAAGTAAAATTACAAGAAAAGGTTATTGACTTTTTTGAAGAAGTTGTTGAGGACCGCATCAAAGAATTAGAAAGACGAAACAAACTTAAAAGTACCATGCTGGATGATTAAATTGTCTGTTATTGAGATCATCACTCGTATTGAAAATAAAGAATGCTTTCATGCAGTGGTTGAAGACTATTCGTTCTCCATAAAAATTGAGGATTATGTACCTTATGCTTGCGCAGCTATTCATAATGGGCATCATTTTTCAAAAGATTTATGGGATAACTGCTCGCATACCGAGTACGATCGCTGGTATGAAGAAGATCCATGCACAGGTCAGATGATTTCTGGCTTGCCCATTACTTTAATTGCGCAGGACAGTAGGTTTGAGTACGATTTAAATAGAGCACCTGAACAAGCTATTTATGAAACTGCTTGGGGTAAAACGTTGTGGAAAAAGCCGTTAAGTCAAGATAAAAAAGATAGAGCGCTCTCCAAACATAAAAACTTTTATAACGTAGTTCATGCCCTTACGATGAAGTTAGAAGCCTTGTTCGGCAGTGTTGTTTTTTACGACCTGCATTCTTACAATTGGAAAAGATGGGACCGAGAAGTACCTGTTTTTAATATAGGAACTATTAACATAGATGAAGAGAAATACCGCCCCGAAATTATACAATGGCAAGATATTTTGGATGGTATAAAATTGCCTATAGATCAAAAAGTAAATTGTAAAATAAACGACGTTTTTAAAGGAAATGGTTATTTTTTAAATTTTGTTAGTAAGAACTCCCTCAACACACTTGTCCTTGCGACAGAGATTTCAAAGATATATGCAGATGAAATTACGGGAAGAATTTTCCCAGAAGTAGTAACAGCAATTCAAGACCTTCTCAAGTATTATATTAAAACACATGCCCACCGTTTTTATGATAGACACCACACTCCCAAAATATAAGAACATTGATTTTCATACCTATCAAGACGTATTTGAAATCGATACTAATATACATAGGATCGTAAAGAACTTAGAACTTCTAGCGTATATCAACCCGTTGAATATCGCCCAAGAACGCAAAGAGTTTTTTAAATCTAAATATACGTACGAGCCCAAGTTCAAGTACCGCAAACTTAAGTTCAAACCATACAAATTACACCGTATGTTCTATAGCCAGCGGCTGGAACGTATAGAGGATGAAGACATCAGATCTTTATATAAAGATATTATATACACCTACAGCGGATTGGTGCAATGCATAGAAACCATCAGTGAACCTAATAGCAAGTTTTATTACAACAGTTTGCGTTTTTTTGGAACACCTACAGAGAAGATGGTAGAAAATGCTAAATTCATCCTGCATTTTCAAGAAGAACAACTTGCAGCGCCCAAATACGACGCTGTGCTCAGTACTGATCAGGCAGAAGCTTTTTTTATCAATTACAGGGAAATGTACGATTTTGATTTTAACATTAAAACAAGTAGTGCGATGAGCGCTGCGGCTATGGTATCCAACAAGGATAAGATGCTGATTTTAAAAAAGGGCCACCGGTATTCACAGCATGAATTAAACGTATTGGCACATCATGAAATAGGAGTACATTTAGTAACTACCTTTAATGCTATAGAACAACCGTTGTATATTTTTAGCAATGGATTTCCTAACAATGTTGAAACGCAAGAAGGGCTCGCTGTGATGTCAGAATATAGGAGTGGTAATTTGACCTTAACTCGATTGAAAGAACTAGCTTATAGAGTCATAGCAACTGATTCCTTAATTAAAGGGTACTCTTTTGCAGATACATTTGATTTGATACATGGACAGTACAAATTAGATCGCGACCGTGCATTTAACATTACCTTACGCGTGCATCGTGGTGGTGGTTTTACTAAAGACGCATTATATCTTTCTGGACTGAAGAAGGTGTATGATCGTTACAAGAGTAACACAAATATCGACAATATGCTATTAGGAAAATGTTCCTTAGAATACAACCCTATTATTGATAAAATGAAGTCCTTAAACCTGGTTTTACCAGTAACACACCAAGCTAAAACTTTTGATCAACAGTTGAATACCAATCCTACCATTGATTTTATTCTAGGTCATTTAAAATAGTAGAGAGGTAGTTTTAACTATCTCGCTTTCGCGAAAGCGGAACAAGAATAATTAATTACAACATCTTAAGCTAAACCGTTGCTAGAATATGTAGTATTGCAATTCGTAAAAACAGAGCATGTCAGACTTAAGTAAACAATTAGAAGAGCGATCAGGAAATACTTGTGAGCTTTGCGCTGCAACAGATACTTTAGAGGTTCAGGTGCACCTAGAGGTATATGAAGTGCCAGACTCCCCTAAAAATGTGAAGGATACTACTGTTTTTGCCTGTGCGACCTGCAGAAAGCAGTTGGAAGGAGAAACAGAAGTAGATCCTAACCATTGGCGTGCCCTTAATGATTCTATGTGGAGTAGCGTACCTGCCGTTCAAGTTGTTGCCTATAGAATGCTCGATCAATTGCGAGCTGAAGGATGGCCTGTAGACCTTATGGACATGATGTATATGGAGGACGATACCAAACAATGGGCTGAGGACGGTATACAGCGTGGAGCTAAAATCATACATAAAGATGTCAATGGGAATATTCTTCAAAAAGGAGATAGCATCGTGTTGATTAAAGATTTAGAGGTAAAAGGCGCCAATTTTATTGCAAAACGGGGCACACCTGTTCGAAATATCACCTTAGTGCACGATAATGCGGCTCAAATAGAAGGTAGAGCAAACGGTATCTATATCGTAATCCTTACAGAGTATGTAAAGAAAACGCCTAAATCTGAATAAAGTACGCTGTATTTTTGGTATGGTTAAATTTTAGTTGATCCCTACCTTAACTCAAGAAAAATATAACATATTCACTGCGCACGTGCGAGTAGTTGTCCATTAAATAGTTAAGGACCAATCTTAAACCACATAAATTTCTTACAATGAGAAGGGTTAAAATATCTGTAGAAGGTTTTTAATATTCTAATAAGTACCTATCATCTAAATGAGGATGTCTAAATAGCAGATCACCTACCTGTAATGAAGACAACAAATACGTTCCTACTCATAACGCAGGGCCTCTATAGGGTCAAGCTTTGCTGCTTTTACTGCAGGAATAACACCAGATGCAAAAGCAATTAAGACAGAAACAATGGTTGCGGCACTGATCGCATTCCACGGGATTTCAAAGGGGATTTCAAATCCTGCAGAGACGGCATAACCTATAAGCATTCCCAATAAAATACCTAGTATACTACCGTATTGACTAATCAAAAAAGTCTCAATAAAAAATTGCCATGAAATGGTACTGCGCCTGGCTCCTAAAGCTTTTCGAACACCTATCTCTCGTGTGCGTTCTGTTACTGAAACCAACATGATATTCATCAATGCTATAGAAGAACCAAAAATAGTAATCAGACTTATGATAATGGCCGCAATATTCAACGATTTAGTTATGTCATTTAAATTTCCTAAAAGCTGATCGCTTTGTACGATTCCAAAATTATCTTCTTCGATAGGGTTGAGACCTCTGATGTTCCTCATTAAAATTTGAGCATCATTTTTTGATTTTTCCATTAAATTCTGCTCAAACACCTTGACACTTAAATCATAATTGATGTTGGGGGAGGTATAGATGCCTCTAGCTGCCTCAATAGGAATGAGGACTCTTAAATCAACATTATTACCAAAACTGGATCCTTTTTCTTCTAGAATTCCTATAACTGTAAATTTATTTCCTCTAATACTTAAGGTTTTATTTAATGGGCTCAATCCTTGAAAGAGATCCTTTTGCAAATCACTTCCGACCATACAGACTTTAGAATTATTTGAAATGTCTAAAGAAGAAAACATACGACCTTCTTTTAGCTGGATCCCTGTATTCTCCGCATAAAATTCATTGACACCAGTAACAATTACTTTTGGTTTGGTCTTGCGGTCTTCATTTTTTACTTCGGCACGGCTAGTGGCTTGAAAAGAAATACCTACTTGAGTTAACGGAGCAGTATACTTATTTTTAAATTCGGTGACCTGTCGGTAATTAATGATTGGATTTATTTTTGTTCTTTTATTACCCCCTCGGCTTTGAAAACTGCGGGCATATTGTTGTACATAAAAAGTATTGGTACCTATTCCTGAAAAACCGGTACTTAGAGTAGAAGAAAGAGCATTTACTGCACTTAAAATCCCTACTAGAGCGGTGATGCCTATGGCGATAATAATAATGGTTAAGATGGTACGCAATAGCTGTCCTTTGATGCTTTGCTGAGCGATACTAATATTTTGACGAAGTAATCCTATCATGAAACGTAAGACTTAAAAATATTTAGAAAGTTACAAGTTCTCTAGTTAAATTATTTTTTTATTAAAATTACTTTAGGAATAGACCTGTATTAACTGTTTATATTTGCATCTTTAATTCCAATTATGGCACAGCAACCATCTATTCCAAAAGGAACAAGAGATTTTAGTCCTCTAGAAGTACAACGCAGGCACTATATCATGAACATCATCCAGCGACATTTTGAACTGTATGGTTTCATGCCTATAGAAACGCCTAGTTTTGAGAACTCGGATACCTTGATGGGTAACTATGGCGAAGAGGGAGACCGATTGATATTTAAGATTTTAAATAGTGGTGAATATCTAGAAAAGGTAGATCCGAAACTGTTACAAACTGGAAAAGAAAATCAACTAACATCTCAAATTTCTGAAAAAGCCTTACGCTATGACCTAACTGTACCCTTTGCTCGATATGTAGTTCAAAATCAAAACGATATCACTTTTCCTTTTAAAAGGTATCAAATGCAAAATGTATGGCGAGCAGATCGCCCACAGAAAGGGCGTTTTAGAGAATTTACTCAATGTGATGCCGATGTAGTAGGCAGTAATTCTTTGCTTCAAGAAGTAGAGTTGGTGCAGTTGTACGATGCTGTTTTTACAGATTTAAAACTTCATTCCTGTACTATAAAAATCAATAATCGTAAAGTTCTTGCCGGTATTGCCCAAGTAATGGGAGCAGAGGATAAGCTTATAGACTTTACAGTCGCCCTAGATAAGCTAGATAAAATTGGCAAGAAAAAGGTTCAGGAAGAGATGTTGTCTAAAGGAATTGAACAGCAGGCGATTGATATTTTAGATCCTGTTTTTTCTCTATCTGGATCTTACGCAGAAAAGATTGCGAGTATGAAAGAATTACTCAAAAATTCTGAAATAGGGTTAAAAGGTATTGAAGAGCTGGAATTTATTAATACTTCCATTCTTCAGGTGCCTTTAAAAAGTGCGATTCTCGATCTGGATATCACCCTGGCTCGCGGCTTAAATTATTACACCGGTTGTATTTTTGAAGTCGCTGCTCCAGAAGGAGTTGCTATGGGAAGCATAGGTGGTGGTGGCCGTTATGATGACCTAACTGGTATTTTTGGATTGAAAGATGTCAGCGGTGTTGGAATCAGTTTTGGATTGGATCGCATTTACTTAGTTTTGGAACAATTGGAGCTATTTCCAAATTCTGTAAGAGCAGGGGTAGAGGTGCTTTTTATTAATTTCGGGATAAAAGAAGCTCAGTATTGCTCGTTGTGGTTGTCTCGCTTTCGCGAAAGCGGAATCAAAACAGAACTCTATCCGGACGCTGCTAAAATGAAAAAGCAACTGACTTATGCTGATCGCAATGCTATTCCTTATGTAATACTTGCTGGCGAAGATGAAATAACTAAGGGAAAACTCAACCTAAAAAATATGGCTAGTAGCGAGCAGTTCCTGCTTACCCCTGAAGAGGTGATCTCAAAATTATCATAATACCTGCAAGGTAGCGTCAGGTTTTCTTTTAGAAGAACAACAAATTACTGTTGGTGAATGAAGAGCCATCCGATCGATGTAACGCAGGTGTTTTTAAAAATAAGCTTCGTTGGTGATCCTATATTTTTAGGAGTTTTATACTTAAGATTAGGATATCTTAAAGTAGAAACAATTTGACTGGTTAGCGTGGTTGAGTTATTAGAAGTCTCATTGTTGCAATTGTTGGTATACCAAAAGTTCTTTGCTCCTTTTTTACTGGTACCAGTTCCTGAACTCAATTAAAATCTCTTCGTTGTTCCGATACTCATTGTTCTAACAGCAGTATCAAGAGGGGTTAATTCCATACTGTTTGGGGTGTTGTCATTTTCAAAAATAGCAACTGTGTTTTCTAAAACGGCCAATGCTGTTGCAGCGGTTCCACAACAACCACCAGAGCCATATTAACGTTTAAAAAATGAAGCGTTTTGACCACTTTGTAATCCTGTTTAAGAACAGTGTTTCTTCACAAAGTTATTCTGGCAATGCCACCTCCATCCCAACTTTGATTGTGCCTATCTAAAAAGTGAGTGCTATGATAGTAGTATCTGATAAACAACCAAAGTAGATACGGGTATAATTAACTACAGAACCGATAAAGCACTCAGAAGATTATAATACCTATCCAATAACATCGCTAGAGGAACCTCTTGCAAGTAGTTTTCGTTAGACCAAGAGGACCCATTTAGATCTAAACTAACTGGATTGGTTGGAGCGACGCTTTACAAAGGATAAAAAGAGAATAATAAGAACCTTATAAATATCTAAGAGATAGAAGGGAAATTTTTTCATGGGAGTTGTTCTTTTTAAGGTATACAACAATCAATACTACTTATCGTTAAAAAGAGTTTTGCAAAAAATAATCAGTGTCTGAAGTCACTATAGTAGACTATATGGAGTTGTTATTGACATATGCTACGTAATTAAATAAAATTGATGTGGTTAAGCGATGAATTAAAGTAGTAATCTATGATATAAAGATCGGACTAGAATAAAGAATATTTGTCAGTGTAGAAGAAAACTCATATATTTCTTTTGGTAGTAGGAAACACATGAAAAAAGAGAAAGTAACCTTAAAGCAGTTGGCAGATTTGTTGAACTATTCGATTTCGACAATTTCGAAAGCTTTAAATAATAGTGAAGAAATAAATAGTCATACAAAGCTAAAAATTATAGATGCCGCCAAAAGCATGGGCTATAAAATTGCTCATACCTCTTTATCTACATATAAGACAATAGTTGTGATGATTCCAGATATAAGGAATGATTTTTTCGCACAGGTTTTAAATGGATTAGAAGATGCAGCTAGGGAGCACAACTTTAAGATCATTACGGGTTTTTCTAATGAATCCTATGAT
>Ga0129324_10001368_pt1 | contig 15783 bp, 17 predicted proteins | sample CPBDNA_7_FD_96879 | JGI IMG/M metagenome (GOLD analysis project Ga0129324, IMG submission 96879) | Freshwater to marine salinity gradient microbial communities from Chesapeake Bay, USA - CPBay_Spr_15_0.2_DNA | ecosystem: Environmental > Aquatic > Marine > Coastal | place: USA: Chesapeake Bay... | reverse complement strand
TGAAACGGAAAAAAGAAATCTATAAAAAAGAAATCGAGAGAACCACCAAAGTGATGGGCGAACGCAAAGACGAGTTTTTCCGTAAAGAAATATTAAACACATATAGTCCGAAATTCTCTGAAATTTTGTCTCGTATTCAAGACCCCGCAAATCGTGGACCTCATCTAGTTTACAGTGATTTCCTCAATTTAGAAGGATTAATGTTCATCAAATATTCCATGGAAGCCAATAATATGAGAGAACTGAAAATCGAACGCCGTTCCAATGATTGGCGACTAGTGGATTACGATATTCCTGAAAATGCAGGGAAACCCGCCTTTATCATGTACACTGGTAACGAAGATACTGAAACAAAAGAAATATTACGTAATATCTATAATGGTATCTGGTCAAAAGTCCCCGATGCTATCTCCACACGATTACAAAAAGTCTCTCCTGACCACAATAAATATGGTGATATTGTCAAAGCCTTTATGATTACCAAAGCCGGAGCCGAAGGAATCAATCTGAAGAATACACGCTTCGTTCATATTACAGAACCATACTGGCACAAAACCCGTCTCGACCAAGTCATTGGTCGAGCCAGACGTATCGGAAGTCATTTAGATTTACCGACCAACATGCAAACCGTACAAGTATTCTTATACTTGAGTGTATTTTCAGAATCTCAAATGAAAAGCCACGAATTTAAAGAATTGATGACTAGCGACTTAAGTAAAATCAACCCTTCACATGCAATCACCACAGATGAATATCTTTACGAATTAGCAGTAATGAAACAGCAGTTGATTGACCAATTCTTACATGTCATCAAAGAATCCGCGGTAGATTGTCGTTTGTACAGAAGTAGCCATAAAGAGAAATTCCCATTAGTTTGTTACGGAAATACCAATTTGGAAAATGCAACTACAGAAGAAACAAACGAATTTATTAGTCATCCAAAATTAGATGTCGATATCGCAGATGATCCAGAAACAGTTGCTCGTCCTGCACCTACCACAACCAAACAAGGAAGAAAACCCATGGCACCCCGAAAATAATTTTATATTCTTACTGTAAAGATACATCCTATTCTATCCATCATGACCATCCCCACCAAATATGCACCAAAAACTCTCTCAAAACGTGACCGTAAAAAAGCATTAGCTAATATCAAAAATACCCGCAAATTATACAAAAAAGGCAAATATATCGAGAGACCCAAATTAAAAAGCTACAAAAATAAAAAATCCTCTCATGTTGAAAAAGCCAAAAAAATGTATCATGTACAGAAAATCACTCCTTCCAAAACATTGGCACGCAAATCCGGATGTTCTTTACAGACATTACGCAGAATTACCCGTAAAGGACGTGGTGCATTTTACTCTAGTGGGTCTCGTCCTATGCAAACCGCACAATCCTGGGCTCGTGCCCGTTTAGCCAGTTCTATTACTGGTGGACCCGCAAGCAAAGTAGATTATCATTTACTTGATAAAGGCTGTAAGAAAACCAGCCGTGCACGCCGACTTGCCCGTAAATATATACGAGAGAACCCATAAACGGAAATATGATATGATATGATATGATATGTATTTACAGTATTTTACTGTACACACATATGAGACAAATGTTGACAAACTGGCATGCATATCACATCCATAGTGATACAGTCCATTATGTAGTCTACATTTCTACCATGTCTGAACCTACAGAGAATATAGCCACCCAAACCCGCGCAAGTAAGCGTAGTCGGCAACCCTCATCTCCATCATCCTCATCATCCTCATCGAGTTGCCCATCTTCGCCAGATATTGCGCAAAGTGATATTTTGGAACTGATGAATATATGGAATACCCGTTTGGAACAAGCCGATTTTGAATATATTGAGAAATACTGTAAGAAAAAGAGTGAATTCGTCTATTATGATAAAGAAATCAATATTGACTTGTCTCATATTTGTACTATCCACAGTGTATTCGTACACCCAATCTGTTATTTGTACTGGAATTCCCATGAAAGTATCTATGGATATGAATTACACTTGTATGCACATCGCGTAAAAGACGCGACCACCGATGAGGACTACTGCTATTATGAAGATGTTTTCCATGGCATGAAACCCGACGAATACCAAAACTTTGTCAAATTCATGTACATTCACATCAGTTTGTTACGGTACAATCACTATAATTGCAAATTCTACCTGTTTCAGGAGAAAAAACTCCAAGAAGAAGTATTGTTGCATCGTGTATTCCATTTTCGTGATCACAACCAGATTACGTTTAAACAAGATAAGTGTTCCATCTGTCATGAATATACATTATCGAAATCAAAGAGATGCAAACACTACATTTGTGTTCCTTGTGCAGACAAACAATTGATGTTGCACGAAGAAGAAAATAGTGATACACGCGGTCATGCTATCTGTCCTGTATGTCGTCAACCAGATGCAGTTTCTACACTTCTATTACAGTCACCTATGTAGGGCGAGCGAAGCGAGCCCTATACATGATGATTTGTTGGTTGATTGGTTAGTTGGTTAGTTGGTTATCTAGTTCTGTTATATCGCAGGGCAAATGTTGACAAACTATCATGCTGTTTCTTTTGTATATATAAGATAGGTAAATACACCAAAGTATATATTACAGAAAAATCTTCATTTCAATCTTCTATTCTCTTTCGTCTCTATTCTCTTTCATCATAGTAAAAAATATGCCTTGTGGAATTTGCCATATCGATGGTCATCGCCGAACCCATTGTCCACATATGGGTATCCAAGGTAAGTTTGTGTATCAAATTGTATGTTTAATTCTAGCCAATTACGAGACAACCTGGGGGTCCAGACGTACTACATCCATGTATGGGTTTGGTACAATTACGAACTTTGCTGCAAAACTCTTCAAGTCTATGTCTGCTGAAGCCATTCGTGAATTGCGCGCATATATCGTGACACATTTCAAAGACCAGTATGAATCTGCTTTTCAGCACACGGATACTATGTCTACTGCATTGACCAACAAAGCAAAGGAAACCCAAGACCGCAAAATTTGTGAGTTTACGTTGATTTGCATTGCTACCATTACACCTTACCGAAATACTGTATTTGCTGGTTTACCATTAACACAAGTACATGATATCTTAAATACACCTGAAATCATGGAAAATAACCATTTCAAGTATTTCCGTATTTGGAAGTGTTTGGGTGTAATCTACATGCATCCTTGGATTTCCCAAATGACGTTCCGACACATGTCTGAAGCAGTTAGACCCTCTATGCGCAAAGCCAGCCTCAAAGTATATAGGGATGCATCTATTACAATCCCCCATGATTACCCCAATTGCCCTATTTGTATAGAACCATTTACTATCACCACTGTAGCCAAACTCGATTGTGGACATTTTGTATGTGCTCCTTGTATGTATCAATGCGAAGAAGTCGGCTCCCAAAAACATATCAACTGCTGCTTATGCAGAACTCCAGTAACAACGCTTCTATGCGCACATGTCAGATGAACACCTACCTATAAAAACACCCATAAAACCAATGTATATATTCATGTATACTGTACATATCCACTCTGTATTTTGTACTGTATTTTGTACTGTGTATTGTATTGTATTATTGTATATATTTTTTTACTGTCATCATCCATACATCTATGAATCGACAGCATATACATACGGGCTCGCTCCGCTCGCCCCATCACCGCAAAAATTGATATTCCACCTAGGTGTTTACTCACAACCGAAAGCAGTACAAAAACCGAAAGGTATACAACGAACAAACACAATTCTCTCACACAATTCTCTCACACAATTTTCTCACACTCTTTTATTTCATATACAGACATATCTATAACACATTCATTTTACAGGAAAAATGCCGTGCGGAATTTGCAAAACCAATGGTCACAACAAAAATACATGTCCACATAAGGACATCAGAGGTAAGGTAGTTTATCAAATCGTTTGCGGTATTCTAGCGAACTATTCATCCACATGGGGACAGAGACACGACAGCAACAATCGGTCCGTATATGCTTCGGGTTCTATGTACACTTACGCCAATTTCATTTTCAAAAATATGTCGATTGATGCTTTACGCGATTTATGCGCATATATCGAGTCCCATTTTCGTGCACTATATCAAGATGTATATACTGCCATGATTCATTGCGATGAATTCGCTCAATACAACTATTCCGATACACTTCGTTTGCGCAAAGCACAACAATACTCCCTTGGGTGCATGTACCATTCAGTTTCCCGCGAAATCGTGTTTGCTGGGTTACCTACCCGAGATGTTGACCATATTCTGAATACACCAGAAATCATCAACAACACATATTTACAGCGTCGTATTTGGAAATCCCCTGGGTCCACTTTTGTCATCAACACGTGGATTACACGTATGACATTCCGTAGAATGATTCATGCGATTGAACCTGTTATGCGAAAAGAAAAACTGAAGTTGCATCTCGACGAATCTATCACAGTTCCTAGCGATTGCCCAGATTGCCCGATTTGCATGGAACCGTTTAATATCAATACCATAGCAAAACTTGATTGTGGACACTTCGTATGTGCGCCTTGCATGCAACACTGTGATTCGATGTCATACACGAAAGCCGTTTCGTGCTGCCTATGTAGACAACAAGTCACCAAGTTGACCTGTGCTCTTGTACTGTAAATAATTATCATGTGTATCATATGCACGATGAGTCCCATGACATATAAAACATAAAACATAAAACATATTGTATATACTGTATATAACACATGGTGTATTTGTACATATTGTATTTTTTACTGTGTGTCAGGGCGAGCGAAGCGAGCCCACCGAGAGAAGAAACCAATTAAGAAATCGGGAAATAGAGCAAAAATTGATATCTTACTGCCATGTTGTCTCTCATATATACAAGATAGTTTCCTAGTCGTATATTGTGTATTAATTCATTATCTTACCTTATCTTTCTTTGTCTGCTTCACACATCACATCACATCACATATCACATCACATCATGGATCTCTTGAGAAGATTACCTTTACATGTCGGTCGTTCGGTTATCGAATATTTTGACCCAAGGACATCCAACATAAAATTCCGTAAAATGACACGCGAATGGGCAGAGCGGACCAATTATCATTGCAAGTACAAGATGGCATACATCGAAGACCCAGATTTAGGAGAGTTACCTTTACGAAAGCCACTTATCACCCAACGGACGAGCAAAACCACATTATTTCTCTCGAAAATATCCAAGAAAAAAACACACAAGGACCGTTATTACTTGACATTTCAAACGGTAGAGGAAGAATGCAACTCTTGTGGACAACCATCATGTAGTGGAAGATACTGTGATGGAGACATGTTTAATGAAACATCATATTATTCCCGATTTGTAGGAAATAGCGTAGAAGTTGCCCTTGCCGAATTTTATAAGTATCAGTTACCAATCAAAGTAAAAGTAGACAAATAGACAAATACAGTTGTATCGTTTTCGTTAAAAATTAATATAAACAAATCCTCCTTTTTTCTTGCCATATAAACGCATTTTTTACAGAAGGTCGTGTGAGAAAAAGTTAGAAATATGGATGTAACCAAAAATGTTTTAACCATGCAAACCATACAGATTTCCCCCATACGGAATCTATTCAGCGCACTAAAAGACCTTGTCCCAGATGTCACCATGGTATTGGATAAAAACGGTTTAAAAATCACCAATTTCGATAAAAACCACACGACTCTAGTTGCTGTAAGATTACTATTCGAGAAACATCAATGCACCCCCGACAAAATCGTTATTTGCGCAAATTCTTTACATTTATTCAAATTGATTTCCAATACTTCTAATGACGATTTATTTACCATGTATATCGATGAAACCGATTATCGCGAAGGAAGTGTCTCACATCTCGGATTACAGTATGATAACGGTAAAATCAACCAATGCAATAACTATAAATTACGACTCTATGAACCCGATGAAGACGAACTCGAAGTCCCTGAAGTAAATTATTCCGCAATTATCCATATGCCTAGTGCCGGATTCCAGAAAATCATTCGTGATTTAACCGGATTATCTGACCGCATCAAAATCGAATCTGTAGGCGATGACCTCATCTTTTCCTGTGTTGGACCATTCGCTAAATCCCGCATATTCCGTACAGAACAGAAAGATAATAGCGAATTAATTGACGACAAAATCGACGCCATCAAATTTCATCGCAAACCAGACCCTTCCGTTGTAATGTGTGGTGAATTTCCCCTAAAGTCTCTCAATAATTTCATTAAATGCACCCCATTATGTCAACATCTAGAAATCTATCTACAGAACGATTTACCATTAATCATCAAATACGACATTGGGTCAAACATGGGTGATATCCGTTTATGCCTCTCATCTCTACCACCATTAGGCGATACTGATGCATAATCACACACACACACACACACACACACACACACATATATATATATCACAACCGAATCATAATAACTGTGTGATATATATTCTACTGTATTCTACTGTATTCTTACTGTCATCCTATCCATCATGTGTTTTAAAAACCGAACCATGACGTGTTAAATTATCTACATGATTTACTATTTTCGGGTCTTGATGCTCCATATCACATATCCAAATTTTTATTATACAGAAATTCTTTTTGGGAGAAATCGTAATCCCATTTACACTTTTATTATCTGCACCATTTACCAGTAAAGATTCACCAGTAATGAGACACATCATATCTTTCCAAACTTGTTCTACATGTTTATTGAATACCTTGTATGAAAAACAACCACCAGTGCAATTCCGTGGGTCTTCCCATAATGGTGTTATACCATCTCGCATAAAGAACATCATCGAAAATTTTATCATTTTTTCTGGTAAAGCATCTTTTAATGAAACTACATGTTCTACCGTAGATATATCTTTGTCTAAAATCTTATAACCAGTCAACGTCCAATCTTTCTCGGATGGTAAATGGTGATATAAAACCCATTTGTCATTCAACATCTGGAGTTGTGGTGACATGGGCGTAATACTTGATACAGAATCAGTGCTTCCAATCGAAAGACGATCAAAAGACATGTTGCGATGTTCAAGTACAGCTGCCATGCCATATAATATACTATAGAAAGTATTTCAACGCTTTATATATATTTTTTACAGCTTTCATCTCATGTAGTAGATTATTCTGTCTTTGGTTCAGTCGGAGATGGTGACATCATACTCGAAATAGAATCACTAATCGAACTTCCTAATTCACCTACCGGGTCTGGTGCATTACTTACTGCATCCGAAATTGCACCTGTCACACTACTTGTTGCATTTGGGTCTGCCTCTGGAGATTCTGTTGCTGCTTCTGGTACTGCATTCTCTGGTTGTTGTTCAGAAGGAACTTCTTCGGTTGTACTGGATACACTTGTTACATCTTCTTCCGGAGAAGCCGCATCTGCCATAGCAGCTTCGGCTTCGTTATTCGAAGTGGGTTCTTCCGATTCTGGTACAGTTGGTTCCATTGTCTCGGCAAGTACTTCTGGTTCTGTAATAAGTTCTGATTCTGGTTCAGATACAGGTGCAGCTGCAATTGCCGCAGTATTTTCCATCATAACTACCTTGGTCTCTACTTGTGCTAAACGGTCGTTCAGTTCTTGAAATTGCTCAATTGTCGCATAAGTTGATTTACTTCTCTTAAGAGTCGCACGTTTGGGACTACTTGCGGATGGTCTACGTTTTAAAGTAGATGCCTTTGGTGATGCTTTACGGGTTCCTTTTGCACATCCTTTTCCATTTCTGCCTCTATGCTTTGTACGACAATATGGACGTCTTCCTGATTTCTTGGGTACTACTTTGGTACATGGGTCTGTACAATGGTCTAAATTTTGTATACGAGTACACGCAGATTTGGGTTTTGTAGCTGGCATTAACTATATGTACAGTAGGGTGTTAATTAGAATCGGGTTTGGGATTCAATAGTACAGTATATATAGTATGTGTATAATAATAATTATATTTTTACAGGGAAAATTTTGAAATCGTTTTTTCCTAATATCATATATTCGTTGGATTGTATAATGGTTGTATCACATTCACGATCCATTATAGTAATTGTATATCTATCATCGAATTCCACATGTAAATGATGAACTTCTTTTACTAAATAATGCACAAAAGATGGACTGAAAATCTCATTTGCCACTAAATAATACGATGGAGGGATTACCAATTCTACTGGAGCAGACATTAATGGATGATTGTATTCTACGTATAAAAAATGATGTCTCATATTGGATGCTTCGGATTTTATGATAGCGGTTTCATATGCATCTAATACTGGTGCAATACAATACGTGTCATCATTTTTACGATATGCGTTATTCCAAGAAGTTGCACAAAGTGTTTGTGATGGGGATAGTTTACATTCCCACATAATATCTGGGAGAAAATGGCTTTCATCTGTAAGCAATAAACTAGCGAATAATTGAAATGAATGTCTAAATGCTTGTGAATTACATATATAATTGGTTTCACCTTCATATGACCGGAATTTGTTTTCGACCAATTCATATGTATTACAGTAAACACTCGATTCGATTGGGATTCTTTTTTTTGGCTCTTCCTCGTAAAATGTAATTAGTGAATTTCTTATTTTTTTTACTGTATGAAATCCATAATGGAATAATTCGAAAAGAATAAATCCGACTTTCACAACAACTGTCTCGCAAAACGAATAAAACATTATGGGGGGGAGGGAGGAAGTGTGTATCGACTGTGTAGTATTCTACGATAATGTAAGAATATATACAAACAAATCCATTTTTTGTATATATATGTGTTTTCTACAGAATGTATAGATTTATTCATCCAGTAACATGAGCCCCATTGCTGCATAATTATGTAAATCCAGTAAAGTGTCACGTATTTTTTCATCTTCGACAAGAACTACACCATTTTTACTGATGCTTAATGCACGTTGGATTTTATCTTCAATTCGCATAAGTACACCGATGACACCATATTTCGCGAATGCGTCACCATAATCTTGGTTTTTCTTTGTAAATAACTCTAATGCTTCCGCTTGTACAGTTTTCATTTGGTCTACACGAGTCGTATTCGATATATTCAATGGATTCAATTGGTGATTCGACATGGGGGATTGGGATGGGAATAGATATAGGATATCAATATATGCAATATGTATTATATCAGCAAAAGAACACTTGGGTTTATATATCTAATGAAATAGTGTTTTTATCGGATGTATTTCTACGGCGATTACCGACTTTCTTTGGCATGGTTGCACTATTCATGTCTCGTAAAGAAGTTACACTGATCATAGAATCATCTCCAGTTACTGTAGATACAAATGGGGCTTGTTGAGGGGATGGAGCAGAATCTGGTTTCTTTTTTAGACCAGATAAAAGCATATCAATGTCGGTGGTTGGTGGACCACGCATTTCTGGACGTTGCGATTGTTGTGGTGCCATGTGCGCTTCGCGCACATTCGAGGGTTGATTCATATCAATTCCTCCTTCACGGAACATGGGTCCACGATTACTATTTGGACCACCACCCGCTGCAGCAGCCGAAATATCTGGGCGATTTCCAGGTGATTGTGTAAAATGCATTGCGCCTGGTCGAGTAGGTGGTGCTTGCTTCTTGGTTTCTACAGGCGCAGGTGGAGGACCGAATGATGTATTGACTTGTTCTGGGGGATTATTCATCATACTACGTGCAAAGTCAAATGCGGAATTTTGTTGACTCATTGTATTTACTGCCGCACTGGAAAACATTTTCATTAATTCTGGACTCTGTTTAATCACATCTCCGAATCCTGGAGTTGCGGAACTCAACATTTTATTACTCATATTTACTACAGCAGCGGAAAACCCAACACGGAGCAGTAAAGAAACTTCAGGTGCCATTTTCCCACCTTTGTATTTTTCATGTAATTCTGAAAATATCTCGTCATAACTATCTAAATCTTCACTTACTTGTTCACCCCATCCATCTAGATTTAAATCGAATGGATTCAATAGTGCATTACCATATTCTAATGTATTAATCACTGTAGTAAACCACCATCCTTGCAATTTGATTCCATCACGTTTACGTTTTTCTTCTAAAGCGCCTTCATATTCATCTTCTACTTCGTCGAATGGTGAATCCATATCAAAACTACTTCCATGTTTGTATGTTCCCTTCTCTCGCCATTCCTCTAGTTTTTTAATCATCATACGTTTCTTACGGCGTTTCTCTCGTTCTGTCATATTCATACTTGCATTGGTACGTGGAATATCACCTGATACTTTACTGAAACCATCCCATGTTTGGGAACCACTACCTCCATCAGAACCCATACCTGTATTTTTTGAAGCTTGACCTAAATTCGCATCACTTTCATATGGCATATCATTCGCTCCCATATTTTCTGTAGAACTATTGCTTCCGCCTCCACCAAAACTGCTAAACATATTCGAAAAACCACCTAAACTACTTCCGAAACCACCAATCTGCTTTGAACTACTGCTTTCACCTCCTCCTCCTCCTCCTCCCGTGGAGAGATTATTCAATTCAGCTTCCAAATTATCTAATTCGCCTAAATCCACTTTGTTTGAACCGGATTTCTTTTTATCATTCATCAATAATTCGATTCCACTTCCAAAATTCACAGATGGTCCAGAAGAGGATGAGGGAAGGTCCGAAACAATGTTATCTAAATCAATATCAATTACGTCCATTTGATTTTTTGTGTTGGAATAATACAGTTCTGGTCTAATAGTAAAAGAGTTGTTTAGTTATGGTGAAATCTCATTATTTATTTTTATATTTGTCGTATTCTTCATTAATTTTTCGTGAATATACCAAATACCCTGTAAGAATGCATCCGCTAAATCGTCTTTCTTTGTCCCATACGTATTAAAATGTTGCGTCCATTCTACTGGATAATCCTGCAATTTCTCTCGACAATACGTAATACCATCTTTCTTGTGTGCACGATATGCATCATTCTGTACAGAATCCGTTGATAGTAATGGCAACTCCGGTGTTTCTACAGCAGATACATCCGTTTTCTTACTAAATGCTTTCAACTTATTGAAAGACGATATATTCTCAATTGTTGGGCAATCATGTACAATGAATTCTTGTGTTAGCATACCTTGTACTGTTTTCATGCGATTTGCAATTGGTGTAATCTGATTTTCGATTAATACATGTGTAATATCTCTCATCCATGCACACCGAGAGAAATATTCATGAATCTTTCTTCCAACCACAATCAAATCAACTGTACTTGCCTTTTTCGTATTTTTTACAGCCGCGATGATTTTACGATTTGATGCACATGTATCCATCGGATTCACCTGTGTTTGTATTGGTTGCCAACATTTCCGTACATAACATGCATGAATTTCCTGTACAAGAACATCCTTTGTCTTTTTTACAGAAGATGTCTCACAAATATGGAGAGACAATCCTAATTCTCTTAAATCCGCGACTGGACGTTTTTTGAGAGATGCAACTGAATATTCCTTCTTTGGTAACAACAATTTGTATGTTTCCTGCTTTGCGTGTCTCTCACATACATAATACGGTGCGGTTGAGTTTGGGTCCATATATTTTGCTTTTTTACCACATGCATGTTGCTGTTTTTTTACAGTAATCATATGACAACATGTTGGATGCTGCGGTTTGGAGGGAACGACTGACTGTGTGGTTGACTGTATTGGTACATCTGAAGAAACCTGTAATAAATCCACGACTTGCCATTCTAATATGGAAATATCTGCACTTGATTTTACATGAAATAAACAGTACGCTAAATTCTTAATTCCTACGTCGAAACTTATAATCTTATAATCCATGATGATAATGAGAGAAATGTATAGATATCATCTCTCATTATGTCTAATTGTATTTCTTCCGTAAAATATATTTTGATTGTATTGTTTTTTATTGTTGTTTTAACGATATGTATTAATATATGCCTATTCTTTCTTTGCCTCCTTTGTCAAATGTGGATGCATATAAGAACCCCAGTTTTGCAATAATTCGGCTTGTGTAATAGATGGTACTACTTGACGTGCTTGCAATTGTTCCTTTGTAAGGTATAACTCTTTGAGCTCGCTTGCGCTCGCTCCGACATGCTGTACAGGAGCCTGACTATCCTTATACACATATGGTGTTTTGTACGTGGTAGAACGGTCACTACCATCTGGTTCATTCCGTACATAATATCCTACATCATTACATGCTTGCTTGAAATTATGACTTCGGATTTGTTCTGCATTATCTGTTAAATAACGTCTGTACTGCCAATTTGAGACAATCTGATTATCCTTGCGTATCGCCTCATCTACAAATGTCCCTGGTTGCCATGATGATGTAATATTACGCCCATCATGTGTCATTGGTGGGAAATTTGCATATTTATTATTCGCTTTATACGCTGTGGACGGCGTCTCCATTTGTGGATAGGATTCATATACCGATTGTCCTTTCAATGTCGAAACGGATGAAAACATGATTCTATTCTTTTACAGACAATATACATATATGAGAGAATATTTCCAATATGCGTTTTACCCTAAAGCATTTTCTTTATTATAATTCCTCCACGACTAGCTCCTGTGATTCTTTTTCTGCCTCCGTATCTATGACTTGGTTTTCTTCAACATCCTCTACTATACTATCATCCTTGGATTCATTGGACTGACCTTGTTGTTCATTACGCGATAATGCACGTTTTACCAAATTTAGTAATTCCCTCTTCTTTATTTTAGATGGGTCTGCACATAATCCCTCACGAATTACAACCGTACGTAGATTCTGAAGAGTCATTTTACTGTAATCATTCATCGATGGTTGTTCGAGAGAACCTTGATTATTTGTTAGCGTTGGTGTTGTCATTTCCGATTGGATATCCAATTCGATTTCTTCCACTACGTCATTTACTGTTTCCTGTATAATATCACTTGTTGTCTCACTCTTACTATCATCTACGAGAGAAACATCCAAAATATTTTGGTCCATTAATACGATTTTATGTTCGTCTTCTAAAATCACTGGATTTGACACAATCACATCATTCTCTTCATCCAATATCGTATCATCGTCAATATCCACATCATCACCTACAATCACTTGCTCTAGTGCATGTTCTGACTCCTCCCCCTCCTCATCATCATCATCATCATCATCATCATCATCATCACTATCCTCATCTTCTACCGCAGACATTCCTGGAGTATACACCATTGTATCCAAATTCGAATAACGAACATTCGGTATTTCGTCATACATCACGACTTGCTGTTTCTGTACAGATGTCTTCAATAACCCAATCTCGGATACTAACGTAGTACATATCTCCGTCAATGTCTCATTCTTTCTCTCGACTTGACTAATACGTGTCTTAAAATGAAAAGCCACCAAAAACAGCAAAATAAATGTAACTCCTAAACTAATGAAAAAGAATGTATCCACATATTGTGAAATCGGCATGATTGTTTACAGTACAGAAAAACAAGTATTTATTATGCAATCCCGTAGATGTTCTATATGGAACGTAAACAGAATTTATTTATATATGTATTAACGCATTTCATGTGTTCTATCTAGGCACAATAAAACCTAGATGTTTAATATATTAACGTATCCATTTATACCACATAACCATCCAACTATATTACTTACATGAACCGTTTAGAAGAATCACTTCCACCTAAAAGCGACTCATCCCCATTAACTTCTCTCGCCGAATCTCTTTCTTTGAGTGACACTTCCGCCACAACCTCCGCCACGAATGAGTCCAGTAGTACTAGCAGTACAATGCATTCTTCGTCTTCTTCTTCCTCTTTTGATACGAAATGGATTGTCATTATTATCTTAATAGTGGTAATCGTTTTACTGTATTTAGGCATAAACATGTTTAACGTTTTCGGTGATAGTATTCAATCCGTTGTCAATATCACCAAATTTGTCTCCAAATTTTTAGCTGCAATCGGATATTCTACTGGACAAGTCATCAACGTATCTTCTGATGTTGCTGCTGATACTGTAAAAACAACGGTTGATGTTGCCGACGGTGTAGTACAAAATGTAGGCAATCTTCTCATCGATGCCAGCGAAGAAGCAGACCCAACCACATCTTCTTTACAGAAAAGTATGGAACAAACCAAACATCGTGTACATAATGAACCATCCCCCGATATACCCGAAAATACCATCCAAAAATCCATCACTTCTTCTAAACAAAATTGGTGTCTCGTCGGCGAATATCAAAATCGCCGCGGATGCATTTCCATCGCTGATAGCGACAAATGCCTCTCTGGACAAATATTCCCAAATGAACAAATGTGCCTAAATCCCACTACACATTAAACCCTCGAACATTTCAAATATTCTATGGCACAAGCACCGTAACATTCACATCATTCTGTCCTGTCAGTAATGACACTCTCGTACTATTTTTAAACTGCGGATTAATATCTACAGTTTTGAAACTCGCCCTTAACTCATAAATATATCCATTTACACTTGGTATATCCAATATCGTCTGTATCCTAACCGGGATATCATGCGTATACGTACCATTTATATGCGGACTTATTAACTCATTCGATATCCCCATCACACTTGGCGTATACGTCGTATGATTATACGTAATCGTATTATCTACATTCCTATCCGAAAAATACAAATGAATTGGTTTCACTTGGTCTTGTATACTTGGAAATGTTATGTCATACTTTTCTACAGCACCTACCGTACCCAACGATATATCAACGAACTGTAAATATACATCCAAATCAATCTGTACAGTACTTATTTCACTATCCACCAATTCATTGAATTCTAAATAACCAATACGAACATCCGTTGTCATTGAATATGTCGTTTTCGCCACTTCATTTCGTAACGAGTCAAATGTGTATAATATATTTTTATTTTGGTCTTTGTGAAAGCGATATGACACAATCTGTTCTGTTTCATCACTTGGAAATGGGTCTGTACGTGGTAAATAATTGTACAATTCAATCGTCGGATCTAGAATCAATGTCTGTACAGATGGATTATGACGGTCCTTTGGTACATTTGATGCACTTAATGTTTTCGGTCCAATTGCACATATGTTATTCGGGTTTTGTCTCGTGCGTTGACTAATCGCCGCATATGCCATTCTCCTACTCTGTTTTCCCCCATTCTTATTATATTTCAATATTTCTGCTTTACGACGTTGGTCTAATTCATGCTTACGTTGAGCGGTCCTTTCTGAATGTGTCATACCATCATCCGTTGTTGTATGTGTATATGGACTCTGTAGCTGAAACCGTAATTGACGATTACTATTAAATCTTTGTCTCTGTTGGTTTTGAACTAATAAATCTGTTAAATCATTTGTACAATTATTTGGAGTACTCATGATTCAGTATAGTATATTACGATTTTTTACAATTACAATTACGAACGATACCATATATTCGATAAATATGAATAATTACCGCCTTTTCCTGCTGCATCCGCAGATAAATCACTCGATGCTGTATTTGGACCTTTCGTTACAATATTATTGATTTCAAATACATTCAGTGCATAATTGAAATATTGCAAATTCGAAATCGAACCATTGAATCCATTCCCTTTTCCTACAGTAACATTATGGTAATTCTGTTTTGGTAGATTCGTGAAATTCTTTCTCGATTTCACCACACCATTCACATACACGTCTAACACTTTATTCTGTAGACGGATTGCAATATGGAACCACTTTTTCATCGGAATATCTTCAATC
>Ga0129324_10001366_pt1 | contig 15795 bp, 15 predicted proteins | sample CPBDNA_7_FD_96879 | JGI IMG/M metagenome (GOLD analysis project Ga0129324, IMG submission 96879) | Freshwater to marine salinity gradient microbial communities from Chesapeake Bay, USA - CPBay_Spr_15_0.2_DNA | ecosystem: Environmental > Aquatic > Marine > Coastal | place: USA: Chesapeake Bay... | reverse complement strand
GGGTATCACCGAGGTTGTAGAGGCACGAAATATGCGTGCACAGTATCTCGATCGCATGGATATTGAACGCGAACGTGGAATCACCATTAAATCTCAAGCGGTACGTCTGCCATGGCGTTCATCTCTCGATGGTCAGGAGTACATCCTGAACATGATCGATACACCTGGACATGTTGACTTTACCTACGAGGTATCGCGCTCGCTAGCAGCATGTGAAGGTGCGGTTCTGCTGGTTGATTGTGCACAAGGAATTGAAGCCCAAACCCTTGCAAACCTTTACCTTGCAATGGAGAACAACCTAACGATTATTCCGGTGCTCAATAAAATTGATCTACCTAACGCACAACCTGAAAAGTTTGCTGCAGAGCTTGCCAAATTGATTGGCTGCCAACCCGAAGATTGCTTACGTGTATCTGGAAAGACTGGCGATGGGGTTGCAGATCTATTGGATCAGATTGTTGCTCAGATTCCAGCGCCAGTAGGAGATGCAAATGCACCAGCACGTGCATTGATCTTTGACTCTGTCTATGACTCTTACCGCGGTGTTGTGACCTATGTCCGCGTCGTTGATGGACATCTTTCACCACGCGAACAGATTCAGATGTTTTCAACAGGCGTGCGTCACGAAGCTTTAGAGGTTGGTGTTATCTCACCAGAACCCATCGCATCTAAAGGACTTGGAGTAGGCGAGGTAGGCTACTTAATTACAGGTGTGAAGGATGTTCGTCAATCACGCGTAGGCGACACAATTACTACCTACAACAACCCAACAAAGTCAGCACTTTCTGGATACAAAGATCCTAAGCCAATGGTTTTCTCAGGCTTATTCCCCTTGGATGGTGCAGACTTTCCAATACTTCGTGAAGCTTTAGATAAGTTACAGCTAAATGATGCCGCACTTGTTTATGAGCCTGAAAGCTCAGCAGCACTCGGCTTTGGTTTCCGTTGTGGCTTCTTGGGTCTTCTGCACATGGAGATCGTGCGTGAGCGACTAGAGCGTGAACACAAACTTAACCTTATTTCGACAGCACCAAACGTTGTATACAACGTAACAATGGATGATGGCAAAGAGGTACGGGTTACAAATCCATCAGAGTTTCCAGATGGAAAGGTAGCAGCGGTCTTTGAACCTATTGTTAAATCAACAATTCTTGCCCCCGCTGAGTTCATCGGAACAATCATGGAGTTGTGCCAAGATCGCCGTGGCACACTGCTGGGCATGGATTACATCTCTGAAGATCGTGTTGAGATCCGTTACGACCTTCCGTTAGCAGAGATCGTCTTTGATTTCTTTGATCAGCTCAAGAGCCGCACCAAGGGTTATGCATCCTTAGATTATGAGGAAAAAGGTGATTCTGAGGGCAACTTGGTAAAGGTCGACATCTTGTTGCAAGGTGAAGCCGTTGATGCCTTTAGCGCAATTGTTCACCGCGATAAGGCGTACGCATATGGTGTGATGATGACTGGAAAACTTCGCGAACTTATTCCGCGCCAGCAGTTCGAGGTCCCTATCCAAGCTGCAATCGGTGCTCGCATTATTGCTCGCGAAAGTATTCGTGCGATCCGTAAAGATGTATTGGCCAAGTGTTACGGTGGAGATATCTCACGTAAGCGAAAGCTTTTGGAGAAGCAAAAAGAGGGTAAGAAGCGCATGAAGATGGTGGGACGTGTTGAAGTTCCTCAAGAAGCCTTCGTTGCAGCCCTTGCAACCGATGCCGATATTGAAAAGGTAAAGGCTGCTCGCAAAGCAGGGCAATAATGCTCTCCTTTTACATCCATATCCCGTACTGCATTAAGCGCTGCGGTTACTGTGATTTCAATACCTACACACCATCAGAGCTACAAGATGGTGCATCCCTTGAAGTCGTTAGCAATGATTACATCGATGCGGTGTTGCAAGAATTAGCTGGCGCACCAACCGACCCAGTACCAACTATCTTCTTTGGCGGGGGAACACCATCGCTTTTGCCGGCCCATGATTTAGGTCGAGTAATTGCGGCGGTAAAGGCACGCAATGGGTTGACCCCTGATTGCGAAATTACTCTTGAGGCCAACCCAGATTCAGTTACCGCTGAAAAGTTAGCGGAGTATCTACAGGTTGGATTTAATCGAATCTCATTTGGAATGCAGTCTGCAAAACCCCATGTGTTGGCAGTTCTTGACCGCACCCATAATCCAGCTAATGTTGAAAAAGCAATCACCATGGCGCGGACTGCAGGCTTCAAATCCATCAGTGTTGATTTGATTTATGGAACACCGGGGGAGAGTTTGAAAGATTGGCGTGAAACAGTTGAAAACGCCCTTTCTTTGGATATTGATCACATCAGTGCATATGCATTAATTGTTGAAACTGGAACCAAGTTAGCCGCGCAGATCAAACGTGGAGATTTAACAATGCCCAATGATGATCTGATGGCGGATATGTATCTGCTGGTAGATCAGATGTGTGAAGCAAAGGGTCTTACTTGGTATGAACTTTCAAACTGGTCTAAGCCAGGACATCAGTGCAGACACAATATTGCTTACTGGGAAAACAAGAACTGGTGGGGGTTAGGACCTGGTGCACATTCACATATTGATGCCAAACGCTTCTGGAATGTAAAGCACCCAACAACTTATAAGCAAAAGGTGTTTGCAGGAGAAACACCTATTTTGGACAGTGAGCAATTAACCGCTGAGCAGCTTAAGGATGAGTCAATCCTGCTTGGAATTCGTATGCGCGAAGGTTTACAGATTGAGCTACTAGAACCCCATCAGATGGAGGTCTTAGCGCTCTACCGTGACAATGGTTTTATTGAGTTGCAAGCCGATCGAGTGATCTTGAGCCCTGCGGGGCGTTTGATCGCAGATCGAATCGTGCGAGAAATAACTATCTAGTACCCTTAGAGCAAATGTCATCACGTCGTCTAGAAATCCTCCGCGCAATTGTCGATGAGTACGTTGCGACCCAAGAGCCTGTCGGCTCAAAGTCAATCGCCGAGCGTCATGGTTTAGGAATCTCACCTGCCACGATTCGCAATGAGATGGCTGTGCTTGAAGATGAAGGATTGATTATCCAACCCCACACCAGCGCTGGGCGAATTCCGACAGATTTGGGGTATCGAGTATTTGTAGACAAGCTTGCAACGGTTAAGCCGCTATCGGGTGCAGAGCGTCGCGCTATTGAAACATTTCTAGAAGGTTCTAATGACCTTGAGGAGTTACTAAAGAAATCTGCAAAGTTGTTGGCAGATATTACAAAGCAGGTTGCCGTTGTTTCATATCCAGCCATTGGTGAACAGTCCAGCCGTGACAAGATGGCGATCTCAGGAACGGCGCACTTAGCGCGATCTGGTGAAAATTTGGGCTTAACCCTGTCACCGATTTTAGAGGCTCTTGAGGAACAGGTTGTTTTATTAAGTTTGCTCAATGAGGTTCATCCAACAGTGTATGTTCGAATCGGTAGCGAGCAGACTGAAGCAAACCTTCAGGCTACCTCCTTGGTGACAGTTGGTTATGGCCTCGAATCAGGACAGATCGGTGCTCTTGGAGTTCTTGGACCAACTCGTATGGATTACGCAGGATCTATCGCCGCCGTTGATGCGGTTGCTCGATATGTCGGACGATTTATTACTGAAGGTGCGTAAGTGGCTGATCATTACCAAACTTTAGGTGTTACCAAAGGTGCAACCGCAGATGAGATTAAAAAGGCTTATCGCAAACTTGCACGTGAACTACACCCAGATGTAAATCCTGATCCTAAAACACAGGACAAGTTTAAAGAGGTCACAGAGGCATACGATGTTTTGAGTGATCCACAAAAGCGTCAGAGCTATGACATGGGTGGCAGTGGATTTGGTGGCGCAAACTTTGGTGGTGGCTTTAGCGACATCATGGATGCATTCTTTGGTGGCGGCGGATCTCGCGGTCCACGACCACGCACACGTGCAGGCCAAGACTCACTGATTCGTATTCAAGTAGATCTCAATGAAGCATGCTTTGGAACAGAGCGTGAAATTACAGTTGATTCTGCGGTTGTGTGTCCCAAGTGCACCGGTACTGGTTGCCAAGATGGTGATCATCCAGAGATGTGTCTGTCATGTAAGGGTCGAGGTGAAACTCAACAGGTAGTTCGTTCAGTTATCGGCCAGGTGATGACATCACGTCCATGTAATGCATGCCAGGGATATGGCAGCGTCATTAAGAGCCCTTGTCGCGAATGTGCCGGTGAAGGACGTGTTCGAAGCCGTCAAACAATTGATGTAAAGATTCCGGCTGGTGTTGAGACCGGAAACAGAATTCAAATGTCGGGCCGCGGTGAAGTTGGCGCAGGTGGCGGTCCTGCTGGTGACTTATATGTTGAAATTGTTGAAGAGCGCCACGAGTACTTAGTACGTGATGGTGACACTCTGCATATGCAGATTGACATCAGCATGGTGGCAGCTTCACTGGGTACAACAGTTACCGTTGAATCACTTGATGGACCGGTAGATGTACAGATAAAGCCGGGTACACAGAGCGGGACCCCTATTGTTATCAAGGGTAAGGGAATGACCCGATTGCGACGTGGCGACCGTGGTGACTTAATTGTTCATGTTGAGGTACATATTCCGACAAAACTTAACAAAGAGGAAGAAGCCCTACTTCGCAAATTTGCAGATCTACGTGGAGAAAAATCCAGTGATGCCCATGTAAAGGGTCAGGATGGATCGATCTTCAGCAAACTTAAGGGAGTATTTAACAAGTAATGTTTACACTCTTTTTTGTGGATGATCTACCAACAACTGTTGGTAGCACCTACCAATTTGCAAATGAGGATGCCAATCATGCAATTCGTGTTTTGCGGATGCAAGCAGGTGCTGAATTTATGCTCAGTGATGGCAATGGTGCCTGGTCACAGGTAAAGGCGATTGAAGTTTCAAAGAGATCTATGCAGGTTGAGGTTATGAATTCTGGTTATCAAGAAGCTTTGCCAACTTTTATTACAGTTGTTCAAGCCCTACCCAAGGGAGATCGTTCTAAAGAGGCGATTGAGCTTTTAACCGAGTCTGGTGTTGATCGTATTGTTCCGTGGTCAGCAAGTCGCAGTATTGGTAAGGGCACAGATAAGTTTGCAATTACCGCTCGTGAGGCAAGCAAGCAGTCACGACGATTTAGAATTCCGCAAGTTTTAGAGCTTGCAACTACGGCGCAGATTTGTGAAGCGATTAAGTTAAGTGATCTTGCAATCGTTTTTCATGAAAGCGCATCACATAAATTGTCTGATCAAATCTCCTCACACAATGTGCAAACCTTGTTGATCATTATTGGCCCAGAAGGTGGGATAAGTGATGAAGAGCTTGCCGCCTTTGAGTCGGCAGGAGCAAAGGTTGCGCTCATGGGACGTCCAATACTTCGATCTGCACATGCAGGAATCGCAGCGGTATCAGCGGTTTCTGCACTTTTGAGGGTATGGTAATTACGTGGCCTTAGATCCCAACTGTATTTTTTGTAAGATTATTGAAGGCCACATCCCTGCTGAGATCGTTTTTCGCAATGAGAATGTGGTTGCATTCAATGATCTCAACCCACAAGCACCTACACATGTATTATTGATTCCTACATTGCATACAGAAAACGCTGCAGGTGTTGCACGCAATAGCGCGACCATCACCGCAGAGTTGTTTTTAGCCGCTGACCAGATCGCGACGGAACGGGGCCTTAATGGGTACCGAACCGTGTTTAACACCGGTGCTGAGGCTGGGCAGAGTGTTTTCCACGCTCATCTACATCTATTGGGTGGCCGCCCAATGGCATGGCCACCCGGTTAAAGATAGATTTATCCTTATATGGAGCGAACGCTAATCACCGTACCTACCGCCATTCCGATGGTTGCTGTTGTTGGTCCGCATGATGACAATTTAACAACAATCGAAGCCGCCTTTCCTTCGGTCAACATCACCGTTCGCGGAAATGAAATAACTCTGAGAGGCCCACACGCAGATTGTGCCAAGCTTGAAAATCTCTTCAACGAGTTGATGGTCGTTATTCGTAGTGGAAATATCTTAAATGTGGATGCTGTGACCCGTGCTATTGAAATGTTGGAGCACAAGCCAGTTGATCATCCAGCTGAAGTTATGTCCCTTAACATCGTTAGCAATCGTGGACGAACAATTCGCCCAAAGACTGCAAATCAAAAGCGCTACGTTGATGCCATTGAGGATCACACAATTACCTTTGGAATTGGCCCTGCAGGTACAGGTAAGACATACCTTGCGATGGCGATGGCTGTTGCTGCATTAAATGCCAAGAAGATCAACAGAATTATCCTGACCCGCCCAGCGGTAGAGGCGGGGGAACACCTTGGTTTCTTACCCGGAACTTTAAGCGAGAAGATCGATCCTTACCTGCGTCCATTATTTGATGCGCTGCATGACATGATTGATATCGATTCGATTCCACGTCTTATGCAGACCGGTGTCATTGAGGTTGCTCCACTTGCATTCATGCGTGGTCGCACACTAAATGATGCATTTGTTATTTTGGATGAGGCACAAAACACAACACCTGAGCAGATGAAGATGTTCCTCACCCGTCTTGGCTTTGGCTCAAAGATGGTCATAACAGGTGATGTCACCCAGATCGATCTACCAAGTGGTCAAAGCTCAGGACTTCGCGTCATTAGAGATATCTTGAAGGATATTGATGACATCGCATTCCTAGAGCTAACCGCCGAGGATGTTGTGCGTCACCGCTTGATCGGTGACATCGTCAGGGCCTATGACAGATTTGATGAACAACGACAAGCATTGCGTCCGATTCGGCCATAAATGACAATTGAAGTTACCAATACTTCAGGGCAGTTAGTTCCAACAACTGAAATGACATCCCTGATGACACACGCTATGAATGCGTTAGATCTGAACCCTGAATGTGATTTAAATATCGCCTTCGTTGAAGATGATTACATGACCGAGCTACATATCAAGTGGATGGATGAGCCAGGAACAACCGATGTTCTCTCATTTCCAATGGATATGCCTGAAGAGCCAGGTGAAGCGGTAACACTTGGAGATATCGTCATTAGTCCAGTAGTTGCAGCTGCACAAGCTTTAAATCAAGGTCATTCAACGGAACATGAGATCTACATCTTGGCTACACATGGTTTGCTTCACATTATTGGTTATGACCATGCTGACAAAGCTGAGGAGAAGGTTATGTTTGAATTACAGGAAAAAATAGTCAACGAGTGGGAAAAGAGATCATGAGTCCGATCGCAATAGTTAGCATCATACTTCTGCTTATATTTGCAGGATTTTTAGCAGCCAGCGAGTCGGCGCTTACATCGATCTCTCGCGTAGTTATTGATGAGCTCGAAGGCAAGCGAGGAGGAGCCTTACTTCGCAAGTACAGCGCTCAACCTGCGCGGTACCTTAATGTAATTCTGCTTGTTCGAAAGCTGTGCGAGTTCACGGCAACAGTCTTGTTAGCGGTTATTTTGCTTCGTAACTATCCATCTGCTCAGGCGATGGCGTTAACGGTGGCGATCATGGTTGTACTTTCATATGTCGTTGTCGGAGTCGGTCCTCGCACACTGGGAAAGCAGCAACCACATAAGTACGCCCGTTACGGAATCATCGTGGCCTATGGTTTGGCCTTCTTGCTGGGTCCAGTTACCAAAATTCTTATCTCTGTCGGAAATGCTTTGACTCCAGGTAAAGGTTTTCGCTCTGGTCCATTTACCTCTGAAGCAGAGCTTCGCGACCTCGTAGATCAAGCACATGAACGTGGTCTCGTAGAGTCAGATGAGCACGAAATGATTCACTCGGTATTTGAGTTAGGCGACACCATAGTTCGTGAACTTATGGTTCCTCGCACCGACATGGTCTGGGTAGAAAAAGACAAGACCTTACGTCAAGGTTTATCCCTTGCGCTTCGAAGTGGTTATTCACGGATTCCAGTTATTGGTGACAGTATCGATAACATCGTTGGAATTGTCTATGTAAAGGATCTTGCAAAGCGTGCCTTAGATCACCACGAGGCGGAGCACAGTGAGAGCGTCGAGATGCATATGCGTCCAGCAAACTTTGTTCCTGAGATCAAAATGGCCGATGAATTATTGAAAGATATGCAAAAGAATCAGATTCACCTTGCAATCGTTGTCGATGAGTACGGTGGAACCGCAGGAATCATCACAATCGAAGATATTATCGAAGAGATCGTCGGTGAGATTGAGGATGAGTTTGATGATGGAGATGAGGATTTTGAATGGCTTTCTCCAGATAAGGCTCGCGCTAAAGCAACCCTTCATATTGAAGATTTAGCTGGTGAGTTAAAGATCGAAATTGAAAAAAGTGATTATGAAGATATCGATAGCGTTGGTGGATTAATGGCGCAGAAGCTAGGCCGTGTTCCTATCGCTGGATCTACAATCTCGTGGGAGGGCTGGGCAATTACTTCAGAGCGCCCACAAGGCCGACGACGTAGAATCTCATCTGTTTTGGTTGAGCGGCTAGAAGAAGAGATTGAGGACGCAGAGTAAGGATAGAATTGAACAATGCGCATTGTTCGATTCACCCCTGGTCCTGATGCTGGCCTAGGCCAAGACCCCCTCTTCGGAGTCCTTGAGGATGATGCAACCATCAGCATCATTAGCGGAGATCCGATTTATTCAGGGATCCAGAAGACTGCAGCCAAGATCGAGCTCAACAAGGTTCGCCTATTAGCGCCAATTATTCCTAGGTCAAAGGTTGTCTGTGTTGGCAAAAACTACGCCGATCACGCAGCTGAAATGGGCGGGGTTGTTCCCGATGAACCGATTATTTTCTTGAAGCCAAACACATCTGTAATCGGCCCCAATGACACAATCGTGTGGCCCGACATGTCGGAGCGGATTGATCATGAGGCAGAGCTTGCAATTGTGATCGGCAGAATTTGCAAAGATGTGCCCGTAGAACGGGTTAACGATGTGATCTTTGGTTACACCATCGCAAATGATGTAACCGCACGTGATATTCAAAAGAAGGATGGTCAGTGGACCCGTGCCAAAGGCTTTGATACCTTCTGCCCAATTGGTCCATGGATTGACACTGACTTTGTTCCGGGCACACAAAAGATCACCGCAACAATTGCAGGTCAGATAAAACAGTCGGCTTCGATCAGCGACATGATCTTTGATGTTCCAACAATTATTAACTTTGTTTCTCGTGTTATGACTCTGTTGCCAGGTGACATCATCTTGACCGGAACCCCTGCTGGTATTGGCCCTATGGTCGCTGGTGAAAAGGCAACAATGGCTATTGAAGGTCTTGGCGAACTAACTAATAAGGTCAGTGCAAAGTAATGAGTAAGAGGGTAAAGGTTCGCTTCGCGCCATCTCCAACTGGCGATCTGCACGTAGGAAATATCCGGACCGCGCTCTTTGATTGGGCATATGCTCGTCATACAGGCGGAACATTCTTATTCCGTATTGAAGACACAGATACAACCCGCGTTACAGATGAGTACATCAACGCAGCTATTGATACTTTGAAGTGGCTAGGCCTTGATTGGGATGAGGGTCCAGAGGTCGGTGGCGACAACGGTCCATACCTACAATCACAACGTCTAGATATTTACGCACACTGGGCACAAAAGTTTTTAGATCAAAAGGATGCTTACCACTGCTACTGCTCACCTGATGAGCTTGAAGCTGTTCGTGAGGCACAACGCAAAGCCAATGTTGCACCTGGCTACAACGGCCATTGCCGTGATCTAACAGATTCGCAGATCGCTGCCTATAAGGCGCAAGGTCGTGGAGCGGTAGTTCGCATGCGTATGCCTGATGGAAACACCACCTTTACAGATTTAATTCGCGGAGATGTCACCTTTGATCACAACTTTGTTCCCGACTTTGTATTGGTCCGTGCCGATGGCTCACCTCTGTACACACTTGCCGTTGCAGTCGATGACATCTTGATGAAGGTCACCCACGTACTGCGTGGAGAAGATCTACTCTCCTCTACTCCTCGCCAGATTCGCGTGTACCAAGCGATGGGTGTTTCACTTGAAGATTACCCAGTATTTGCACACCTTCCATTTGTTATGGGCCAGGACAATGCCAAGCTCTCAAAGCGCAATGGTGAGGTTTCAATCGCTTGGTATCGCGAGATGGGATTTTTGCCAGAGGCGATCTGTAACTACTTAGCTCTACTTGGTTGGTCTCCTGGAGATGATCTAGAGAACATCACAATGAAGCAACTAACTGAGATGTTTACAGTTGAAAAGGTTCACTCATCACCTGCACGCTTTGATATGAAAAAGCTTGAAGCGATCAATGGTGACAAGATCCGTGCCTTGACTTTAGATGAGTTCGTGAAGTGGTCACTGCCATTTCTCACTAAAGCCAACATCATCACCGGAACAGATGCTGAGATCGAACTAGTAAATAAGGCTCTGCCCTTGATTCAAGAGCGCATCATCATGCTCAATGAGGTTCCAAAGATGCTTAAGTTCCTGTTTACTACAAACTTTGCGGTAGATACCGAATCGGTTTCAAAGATTACAGATGATGGCTCTAAAGAGATCCTGAAGCGTTCAGTTAAGGAGCTAGAGACAGTCTCTGATTGGACTCACACAAATATCGAAGCTGTGCTTCGCGCATCCTTAATTGAAGAGATGGCGCTGAAGCCGCGTATCGCCTTTACCGCGCTACGTATTGCGACTACCGGTAGCACCATCTCTCCACCACTATTTGAATCAATGGAGTTACTGGGTAAAGAGGCCTGTTTACTGCGCATTAACGCGGGATTGGCGCTCTAAAACCGCTGGTATTCTTTGCTATTGCAGTACAAGGCTTCACAGCCTTGGGGTATGGGGTAATTGGCAGCCCTGCTGATTCTGGTTCAGTAAGTCTAGGTTCGAGTCCTGGTACCCCAGCGCAGTACACCTAGCTTTTAAGAGATTAAGAGCTAGGACAACTTAATATCTTGTCCTAGTAATACAAGGCATGGCCCCGTCGTCTAGCGGCCTAGGACTCTGGCTTCTCAAGCCAGCTACGAGGGTTCGAATCCCTTCGGGGCTACCACTGATATCTCTCTTCTCACACAGCAAAAGTGCGAGAAGAGAGATTTTTGTTTTATCCCGCAGGATAGATTTGCACCATGCGAGTCATCAATACAGAACAGTTAAAGAGCGTTCTCGCTAACCTTCCCAGCAATCCTCGAATTATCGCATCAGGAAACTTTTCAACTCCACGTACCTTGTTAGCGATCGCAGATGAAGTCATCCCAGAATTCAAACTTCATATGCTCAACGCCCATGGCGATGGAATCCCAGATCGTGAAGGTGTTACCTATGAGACCGCCTTTGTGGGCGCTGCGATGCGCAACCACCCACGACTGCAGTACATCCCTTCTCGTCTATCACTTTTACCGGTCTTGATCCGTAACTTTTACCGCCCCGATGTCGTTTTCATTCATACATCACAGCAACGTTTTGACACCGTAAGTCTTGGTACTGAAGTTAACATCCTGCCCCGCGCCATTGAAACCGCTCGCGCACATGGGGGATTGGTTATTGCACAAGCAAATAAGCAGATGCCTTATACCTATGGTGACTCACAGATTTATGACAGCGAGATTGACTACTTAGTAGAAGTTGATGAACCACTTCAAGAAAAGCCTGCTACTGAAATCACCGATATTCAAGCAGAGATCGGTAGCCGAATCGCTGCATTAGTTGAGGATCATTCAACACTGCAGTTAGGAATCGGTGGCGTTCCAGATGCTGTTTTGTTGGCGCTCAAGGATCGCAAGGGTCTGCGTATCTGGACAGAAATGTTTTCAGATGGTGTTCTTGAACTTTCAAAAGCTGGCACCCTAGATGAAGAGATATTGATTACCGCATCCTTTATCTTCGGAAGTCAGGAGCTATATCAGTGGTTGGATCTGAACAAAAAGGTTCGAATGCTTCGTACCGAGCGCACCAATGATCCAAGTCAGATCGCACGACAGGCCAAGATGACATCGATCAATAGCGCTCTAGAAGTTGATCTCTTTGATCAAGCAAACGCCAGCCATGTTCGTGGAACGATCTATAGTGGCTTCGGTGGATCAACTGATTTTATCGTTGGCGCATTACATAGCCGCGGTGGGCATTCATTTGTGGCTCTACCCTCTTGGCATCCTAAGGCTGATGTATCAACAATTGTGCCTCGACTACAGGCCAACATCACCCACTTCCAGCATTCATATTTTGTTACTGAACAAGGAGTAGCTGCCTGCTTTGGTCATAGCCAGAAGGATCAGGCACTTAACATCATTAACAACGCTGCTCACCCGTCGGTACGTGAAGAGTTAACGGCAAAAACTGCTGAATACGGTCTTATCTAGCCATGAGTTAGTACTCTTATCTCATGTTTGAGTTTGAAGCCCGAAATATAATCTTCGCTCTTGTAGCTGGTTTAGCTGCCTACGCCTTTGGGCGCCGAGTAATTCCATGGACTTTGCTTGGATTTATAGGAAACTTTTGGATTCTTATTGCATTGATGCTTTCACCAAAGAAACCGCGTACTCCTCTGAGAGAGTGGAACCCGTTTACTGAATTAAAGCGTCGACCAAAGGAGTAGGGGCGGGGCATCGTTGCGCATATTCTGTGCAATCCAGGTCGCCCCATCCAAGTTGTCACCAGCTGATTCAACAATGACAGCCTTAGGTAGTTTGGCATTTATCTCTAGAGCAATCTTGGTTGAGTACGACGCATTTCGTGCGGGACCACCCTGAATAACAATCTCAGGTGAATCTGCTTTTGTTCCACCACATCCATACCAAGTGGCAACAACAGTTTGTGCCAGTAAGTACGCACCTTCATCGACAATTGCAGTTGCGGTTGATACGCCAGCATCTGCAGCCTCTAAGAGCTTTTTTGCAGTTCTAATTGCAAGAGTTTGTGCTTCAGCTCCATCAACCATACTTAATTTGTAGTAATGGTCGATTTCTTCTTTGAAGTAAACCGCCATTTCAGCATCATCACCACGACCTTGAGCAATTGCCAGAGCTTTCGTTATTGCATTTTTGCCTAACCAAAAACCACCACCTTCATCACCAAAGGTGCTTCCCAATCCATCACGGTGGGCAAACTTTTGATGAAGGCCGCCAATGGAAACAACTCCACCACCAACTGTTAAGGCGACTCCATCGCGCCCCTGTAGGGCTCCCATGTAGCTAGCAAAACCATCATCAATCAGTGCGAGGGTATTTGCGCCAAAAAACTCTTTACATAATTGTGGATATCCACCAGTGTCATTTACCGCTCCATTGAGGCCAGTAAGTGAAAGCGCTACAACATCAGCCTGCATGGCGGCAAGTTCAGAGAAGATACTTCTCAATGATTCCTCTGGAGATTCTCCGGCAAGTTTTCCGCGATCGGTCGCGAACAGTATTTCTCCTTGCTTAATTCGGCAACCAGACTGGCCAAGGTCTACTACCAGTACATCCTGATTAGGCATGAAGCGAAGAATACTTCATGGACTGTGGGAAGATAAGCACATGGCTTCATTAGGCGCAGTTATGGCTTCAGAAATTGCCGAGACTCCAAAGGTCTTCAAAGCAATCTTTGATAACAAGGCTGCATTTAATTCAGTTAAAGATGTTTTGGTTGAAGAGAAGATCCAATCAGTTCTTATCTTGGCTAGAGGCACCTCTGACAATGCGGCCCATTACCTGAAGTATCTGATTGAGACTCAAATCGGCTTACCCGTGGGACTAACATCTCCATCATCGGTAACGGTTTATGGATCAGAGCTAAAGTACTCAAACACATTGATAGTTGCGATCAGCCAAAGCGGTCAATCACCAGATTTAGTGAAGTTTGCAACCGCTGCCCGTCAGGCAAATGCTTATGTAATTGCGATGACAAATGACTCTGATTCACCATTAGCGACAATTGCGCACAACCATCTTCCGCTGCTTGCAGGCCCAGAGCTTGCAGTTGCTGCTACAAAGTCCTACAACGCACAGTTGTTGGTTTCATATCTTTTGGTTGCCGCTTGGACCGGCAAGCAGGTAAATGTCGAGCAGATCATTAGCGAGGCGACGCGACTTGCCGGAACATCTGACCTGGTATCAGCGGCTATTCAAGTAGCCTCACGCGACAAAGAGGTTGTAATTCTCGGTCGCGGATTTGCTTACCCAAATGCTCGTGAAGCAGCGCTTAAAATCCAAGAGACGTGCAAGATCTCTGTTCAAGGGCTATCAACCGCTGATTATCTTCATGGCCCAATCTCTGCATTAACCCCAGAGACCCAAGTTTTCATTGTTGTGCCAGCTCATATGCCAGCATCATCAATAACAGAAGCTACAGTCAAGATTCGCCAGACTAGTTCTCGGATCTTCTGGATTGGTAAGGGTGGAACACCTGAAGGTGTTGACATCGTTTTAGCAGGATCTAACTGTGATGACGAGATCACCTCAACGATTGTCGATGCCATTGTGTTACAGCGTTTTGCTTTGGAGTTTGCAGTGGCATCAGGTTATGACCCAGATGCACCTGTTGGCTTATCTAAAGTAACTCTGACTAACTAATTACAGTTACAGATTTTGTAGTGCTGTTGTAGCTTAAAAAATCCGCTCGCATTCCAACAGCGATGCTTCCACGATCCTTTAAACCAAAAGCCTTAGCTGGCTGTGTCGAAGTCGCATGCACCGCTTGTTCAAGAGATAAACCACAGTGATTAATTAGGTTTGCGAAGGCATGTGAAATCGTCAGAGTACTTCCGGCAAGTTTTTGATTTGATACAAGCCTTGCAACTCCATCTTTTACCTCAACTGGAAGAGCCCCAATTGTGTAATTGCCATCCCCATTTCCAGCTGCAGCCATCGCATCTGAAACCATAATGATTCGAGGGCTGAGGGATGTAAACAACTCTTTGACCTTTTCAAATGAAAGGTGATGGCCATCAACGATTAGCTCTACAGCAAGGCGAGGATCATTAATCACAAAGTTAGCAATACTTCCTTCGGTATTTTCCTTATTCATAGCGTTAAGGAAATGCGTGACAACTGATGCGCCGTTATCTGTTGCTGCCGAGGCATCCTGAAAGTCACCTTCAGTATGGCCGATCGCTGCAATTACCCCGACAGAGGCAAGGTATTTGATTGCTTCCTGGGCTCCATTCAATTCCGGCGCAATGGTGATCATCTTGATTGAACCCTGGCCAAGTGCAACGAGCTCTTTAATTTGCTTAACAGTTGGCTCAATGAGCAGAGCTGGTTCGTGTGCTCCACAACGTACGTGTGAAAGATATGGACCTTCTAGATGGATTCCAACAATTTCCCCACGATTATAGAAAGGAACAAGTCTTTGGATCTGCGCTTTGAGATCATCGATGCTTTCAGAGACTAAGGATGCAACTAAGGAGGTCGTACCAGTTTTCTTATGAGCATTAATTGCCGCACCTATAGATTCAGGGGAGGAGGCTGAGAAGTAATAACCTCCACCGCCATGGCAATGGATATCTACAAAACCTGGGATTAATACTCCATCAGTTGTTGTATCAGGGTTGCTATGAATGCCGGAGTTCAAAGATGTTATGACTCCATCGGAGCTCTCGATCCAGGTATCACCAAGCAAAGAGCCATCAACGATTGCGCTCGATGCCTGAATGATCACTGGTGCAGTTTATCGCGTTATGAGTTTCTATTGGGCGCAGTATGAGAAGATTAGTTAGATTTCAGGACTATTGGAGGCGACTATGGCGACAACTAAGAAAACCGCAGTGAAGAAAGCGGTGACTAAAAAGAGTGCTGAGATCGAAACCCGTCATGTAGGCATAGATTGGCGCTCTCTTTACTTGTATGC
>Ga0129324_10001364_pt1 | contig 15818 bp, 14 predicted proteins | sample CPBDNA_7_FD_96879 | JGI IMG/M metagenome (GOLD analysis project Ga0129324, IMG submission 96879) | Freshwater to marine salinity gradient microbial communities from Chesapeake Bay, USA - CPBay_Spr_15_0.2_DNA | ecosystem: Environmental > Aquatic > Marine > Coastal | place: USA: Chesapeake Bay... | reverse complement strand
GCTGAAGAGCGCGCTGCTGTTCTGCGTGAGGCTGGCGTACCCGTGCCCACGCACGCCGACATCAATGCTGCCCACGCCGAGGCGAACATGGCCGGAGTCGACGGCGGCAACACCACGACTTCCGTCATCAAAGCTGCTGCTCCTGCGGCTGCAGAAGCTGCAGCCGCGGCCTGATCTATCGGCCGAATTAGGTGGGACCTGACATCTGCGTCAGGCCCCACCTAATTTTTCGCACAAACTCCCTACAGGAGCGATTCGTTGCTCAACTTTGACCCTCTCCTTACGCCGGCAGATTTTCCGCTCCCCGTTGGTATCGCGACCGAGTCGGGTCGCCGCACGAGACCGACCGAGGAATTGCGCGCCTTCCTCACCCCCCACCTCGAGGCCTATGGCATCACCCGGGTGGCTCATCTCACTGGTTTCGATTACGTCGGACTCAATGTGCACATGGCCGTCAAGCCACAGGGGCGGAGTCTTTCAAGCGGCAGCGGCAAGGGGGCAACACCGGACGCAAGTTGGGTTAGCGCTGTTATGGAATGTTGCGAACAATCCGTGTGGGAAACCCTCGACCTGGATCTCATGCACAGCAGCCGCACCATGATGCAGCGACTTGGCGCCACCGTCGTTGACGGTCACTCCCTCCCGCAGGTGAAGGGTGCGCACTGGCATGACGACCTGCCGGTTGATTGGACACCGGGCTGGGACATTGTCGCTGGTGAAGAGGTGTGGGTCCCAGCAGCCATGGTGATGGTGAATCAACCCGGTCGCGGCCCCCGTATGCCGTTTGTGAGTGGCTCCAACGGTTTAGCGAGCGGCGCCCACGTACTGGAAGCCCTGTTGTCTGGTTTGCAGGAAGCAATCGAACGCGATGGCCTCACCCTGCGCACGATCATTAATCCAGCGCCCTACGTCAACGGACTAGACATCCTGCGACAAGCTGCTCCAAGTGTCGCCGAACGCATCGAACGTTCAGGCTTGATTCTCCAGACTGTCAATGCGACGACCGAAATAGGCGTCCCCATCGCAGCCGCGTACTTGAAGGAGCATGAGGGTGGCACTACCGGTTCCTTTAAAGGCATGGGAGCCGGGCTAAGCATGAGCACGGCCTTAGTACGAGCGGTGACCGAAGCCGCGCAATCGCGGTGCCTCATTGTGGCCGGGGCGCGCGATGATCTGTTCGAAACCTCACGTTCTGCGTCGGTCAGCAAGCCCGCACCCAGACACGAGATTCCCGTCGGCAACCTGGAGGCCGGAACTGATTACGCGACGGGAAGCGTTACCGGCGATATCGAATGGATGGTGACACAACTGGTCGCCTCAGGTTTCGAACGTGTCATCGTTATTCGACACACGGCTCCGGAAGATCCCGTGCAGGTTGTTCGCGTCATTGTTCCTGGGCTGGAGGGATATCCATTTTCCTCGGCCGCACCTGGCCAACGGGCCAAGACTTGGAGACCAGCAAGCGCAATGGCAGATAGCGGTGGCCAATGATCGGGCCAGACATCGTCTTCCTGGGCCCCTCGCTCTCGCATGCCGAGGCGCAACGAATCCTGCCCCATGCGGTCATTTTGCCTCCGGCAGCAATGGGTGACGTGCTCGCTGCATCCTTGAAGTACCAACCCCACGCCATCGGACTCATCGATGGCACGTTCTTATCAACCATGTCTGTCTTCCACAAGGAACTGCTCTTCGCCATGGAGCAAGGCGCGTGGTTACTCGGAGCGAGCAGCATGGGTGCATTACGCGCTGCCGAGTGCGCGGCCTACGGCATGATTGGCGTGGGTCAGATCTACGAAGACCTAGCCTCGGGCCTGCTAGAAGACGATGATGAGGTTGCCCTCACGCATGCTGATGCCGAGGCGAATTTTCGGTCACTGTCAGACGCCATGGTGACGATCCGGGCGACGCTGGCGGCCGCTAACGCAGCCAACCTCCTGACGGATGACGAGACCACGGTTCTCCTTCAGCAGCAGAAAGATAGGTGGTTTCCCGACCGGCGACTCAGCGGCGTAATCGCCGATGCAGTCGATGCAGGTCTGACCGCTAATCGAATCACGCGACTACGCGAATTCGTGCGAACAAGCCCCGTCGACCCCAAGCGACAAGATGCCATCGCATTGCTTGAACGCATGAAGTCCTTGCCGCCGGGTCGCATGCCTCAAGGAGAGCGGCCCGAAACGTATATCTCTGGAGTCTTCGCCGCTACTTTGGCTCGCGATGTCGCCGTCAGCACGAACAATGGCACGCCAGTCACGCTCGATCGACTGCGCCGCTATGCGGCGTTGCATGATCCACACTTCACAGCCGATATGTCAGCCGCCAGGCGCGCCATGGTGCTCAGTGAAATTTCACGCTGGCTGGGTGGGCAGCCAACCGAGGCAGAACGCAGCGCGGCCCGCACGCTCGTTGCCGAGAAGGTCGGGATTAAGGAATCCGAGATAGACGACTGGGCGACAAGCGTCGATCTGCGCGACAGCGACCTTCGCCAACTCATCGGTATGGCAGCCCTCATCCATCGTGTCGAGACAAGTTGGCTGGGCCGATCGCGACTCGGCGAGATCACCACGCCATATCTGAATCACCTACGCCTTGAGGGAAGATACGCTGAACTCAAAGAGGCAACAGCCTTGCAATACGCTGCTGCCCAGGGAGTTACCTTCACACCCGCACCCTCAATTCAGCAACTGATCGGGTCGATGGTGGCCACGAGTTCCTGGCAACTTCCCACCGACATTCAGCAGTACATCGAAGCGACCGAGTTGGGATCAGTAGCTGAACTCATTGCCGCCATTGAAGTGTCGATCAAGGCTCATCAAGGGTTGTACGGCGTTGGTCTCGTCGATGGCGAGAACGACGTGAAGATTGTCGAAGATGGCGAAGCCTTCATGTCCCGAGGCAACTGATGCCGCTGATTCGACCGTCAATCACCGACGGAACTGCACCGCTCGTGCCCCATGACCCGCTGCCGCTGTGGCGAGTCACGAATGAAGAGGTAACTCTAGGATTGCCGGGGCTTGGTGCTGTCACTGTTGATGTAGACGGCATCACCACTAACGCACCAGACGATCTCCTCCGCCAGCAGACCTGGTCTCGTCTGGGTCTGTGGGCAACCGGTCAGTGGTACGCGCTTCACGGATACCTCGTGCTGCCAGGCGCAACAGTTGCGCGTGATACCGAAGCCACCGCGATCGTCGGTGCCTCTCGCGCAGGTTCCTCAGTTACGGCCGTGCAACTGACTCGACACGGCTACTCGATCGTCAGCGACGGGTTCACGATCATCACCGGTGAGGGCATCGCCGTGTCACACACACCACATGCAGCAATCGACTCATTCGTTGCCGAGAACTTGTTTCCGGACATGCCAAACACGGCTCGTGCGAGCGGGGCGCAGCGGACTAACATCATCGCTCCCGGTCACGGCGATGCGCCCCTTCGATCCTTCGTGCTTCTACGCGAAAAGGCAGGGCTGGAACACATTCAGGTTCACCAGATTAATGACTGGACGGCGGCCATCTTTCGCAATCGCATCGTGAGTCCTGTGCTCCAAGCGCCCACGCCACCAACGTCACTATTGGCCCGCATGGCAGATCTACCTGCTTGGACAGTCACCCGGAGTTACCCAGAAAGCATGGACGATGCGAAGCATTTTGCACCTCCGGCCTTAGCGCTACGAATTGACCAGGTACTCAGGGGCGGCGAATGAGCCCGACAAGCGCAACCGCGTGGCTCGCGTCCTATCCGAAATCTGGAAATACTTGGGTTCGAGCGCAACTGAGCACACTTGAGTCAGGCTCGGAACCGGCCTTGAAGAAACTCGGTCGATCACGAGAACACGATCGCATGTCCACGTCACTGGGAGTTCCACTCGGCGATTTATCTCCGGCCGAAACAGCCGCCGTGCTGCGCCTGTCCTGGACGATTCATGATCCTGATCATCACGGCTATCTGCGCCGCAAAACTCATCGGGCCTGGACCCCAGCAGCTGACGGATTTCCCGTTCCGTGGCAGCCACCCCATGCCCGAGCGATCTACATCGTGCGTGACCCTCGCGCAATCGTTGCCAGTTGGGCACACCATGCGGGAGCTAGCCTTGAAGATGCTGTGACCTCAATGGGCACCGCTTTGCAACCGTTGGCAAGATTGGACGCGCACGGCGATCAAGACTTGATGTCCTGGACCAAGCACGTGGCGTCGTGGCTTGATGACTGCACTCTCCCCCAACTTGTCGTGCGATATGAGGACATGATCGAGGCGCCCGACCGTGAACTTACGCGCATGGCCGAGTTCTTGAAAATGCCGCACACTGCGGAGTCAATCGCCGCTGCCACGCAGGCCTGTAGTTTCGCTTCACTTGCAGCGCAGGAGATAGTGGAGGGCTTCAGCGAAGCCGGCCGGGTTGGGCAGACCTTCTTCCGACGTGGCCAAGCCGATGCTTGGAAGGATGAGCTACCAGCAGAACTCATTGCCCAGGTTTGTCAAGACCACGGGCCGATGATGCGTCGACTGGGCTATCTCACCTAGTTGCGTCCTGCGAATACATCGCCAACACATCACCCCAGAGCCGACGCATCATGGCAAGTGATTCGATATCAATCCGCTCGTTGACACCGTGCAACATCGTGGTCAATTCACCCGCCGGGAATTTGTCGCTCATCAGCCCAAACCCGAACGCTTGAGCGCCACGCTCGCGCATAAATCGCGCATCTGTCGCGCCGGGAGCCATGGCAGGGATGAGCCGCGAAGCTGGACGTTGCTGCTGCGCAGCTTTTTGTAGCACATTCCACAACGGGCCATCAGCCTGGCTACGAGTCGACTCCATGCCCGTGACAATTTCGATACTCACATGCTCGGCTAGATCGCCGAGCGCATCGTGTAATTCATCAAAAACGTCTCGACGGTCACAGCCAGGGATCGTGCGTACATCCACGTCAATGGTCGCCGTGTCACAGATGAGATTCCAGGAACCCGTGGTTTTTACCACGGTCGGCACAAAAGTATTGCGCGTCAATGCATGTGCCGTTCGAGCAGCAGACTCTGGAAGTAGATCAATGGCAAGATCGATGGTGGTGGGCTCGAGCAGGGCATCTTGAATAGATTCACCCCACCCCGCTCTCACAAACTGCCTCCATTCAGGCGTAACGCGCACTCGGGATCGATATCCGGCTATTCGGGAAATTACTTCCGCGGCTTGACTAAGCGCAGTTGACGTTAGCGGCGGCATAGATCCGTGCCCACCATCTCCCTGCACCGTAATCTTCACCCGCCATGCGCCCTTTTCCGAGACGAGGACACCTAGACGCCGATCATTGGGAGGTCCGCTCGGGATCCCACCCGTCTCTGTCACTACCCAGTCAGCCTTCACCGCCTCGGGTGCATTCTCCTGTAACCATTCCATGCCGTGTGTGCCGAGAGCTTCCTCATCGGCAACCAGCGCGAGAATGACATCTCCGCTGCGATGACTTCCGTGAGCGGCATAGTCCCTGAGGGCCAGAGACATCGTGGCCACGTGACCCAGCATGTCCAGTGCTCCACGACCCCAGAGAAAGCCATCGACCAACTCACCGCCAAAGGGGTCTTGTTGCCAGCCAGTGGCCGTAGCAGGAACGACATCGGTGTGTGCGAGGAACATGAGAGTGGGCGCATCATTATCGACACCCGGCAGTCGGGCAATAATCGAACGGCGGCCTGGTGCTGCGTCAAACTGCTCGATGTCAACACCGCAACTACCAAGAACTCCATGCAAAAGTTCCGCGTTCGGAACCTCACTCACCTGTGAACTTCCGTCATTGACACATGCATTACGAATTAGTGCCTGCGTGAGTTCAATTTCTTCACCCATCAGGGTCTGTTCTCCTCGCGAGCGAGCTGAAGAACATTCGCTGTCGCTGGGCTGCAGAGATTGTCGAGTTCAACAGTCAACAGTGCACCACCGCCAGGCGCCTGCCCAAGGGCCCAAGATCGAGCCGCTCTCATCGTCAACGCATACCCAGTGCCAAAACTGATTGACTCTGGAGGCCCATCGCCGTTGTCGCGGATACTGAGCAGCAAGACTCCATAGTCCTTTTGCTGTGTGGACACAATCAGTTCATCAGCGTGGCCATGCATCGATGCATTGTTGATGGCCTCCTCAACGATATTGAAGACACACTGTTGAACTTCAAGATCGTCAATCAAGGCTGACATCTCATCAATGGAGGGTTCGAATTCCACGTTGACCAAGCCTGTCCAACGCGACGATAACTGGACTAGTCGTTCTTGTAGAGATTCACGAGAGCCTGATTCACCCTGCGAAAGGCGTTCAAGATCCACCGTGATCTGGTGAAGGAGGCTGCGGCAGCGATCAAGTGTTCGTTGACCATCAACGCCCCCGGTGACGCTGTCGGCCTGCAGTCGCAGGAGCAGCGCGATAGCCGCAAGTCGTCCTTGTACTGGTCCGTGCAGCAGAGTCGCAGCCCGAGTGCGTTCCTGTTGGATTTGATCATCTAGTCGAAGTTGAGCGTCAATAAGTAAAAGTTCTTGTGACCTCAATTCAGCAACTCGTTTACCAACGGCACGCAGGCGCCGAGAGAGGGCGCAGCCAAATAGGCCAAGCAGGGCGGCGCCGATGAAGGGCGCTACTGGTCCGGCTCTTCCACTCCATAGTGGAAGCGAGGAGGTAGCCGCCATGACGACAACGCCGACACCTGAAGCCAGGAGGATCGCGAGTAGCGTGATGGACGTCAGGACACTCGTGCTGCAGTGTTCCATTCGGAGTTGAATCAGGCGGAATATTGCGAGTACCAGACAGGCAGCCATGAACGCAATCAGCGTTAAGCCCGGCGACAGGGAGCCAGAAACTCCATACGCTAACGAGGCCAACGCCAAAGCCACGATGACAGGCGCCCAGAACAATGAGACGAGCAGTGGCTCATGCTCTTGACGTATGACTGTCGAATTCGCCTCGCGTGAGCCGCCATCGTCAAACTGGTTGCACTCGACTACCGTGATCGCGGCTACGGACTGGCTGTCACTGCGCGCCTGCTCACGGGCGTAGTTGGCGACAAGGTCTGCCAGGTCTGCAAACCTCGCTGGCTTTTGGGCGCGGAACGTGGCGTCGAATTGATCGCTCAGTTCCTGAACGATGTGAAGTGTTCCGCTGAAGGTCACCCGTTGCGTCTGGGACCGTAAATCACGAAGGCTTCGTTCTGCTAGCTCATCACTCTCAGTCATTGCTTGCACTGCGCCTTGCAGTCGAGCCAGCGTTCCGACAAGGTGGTCAAACAGCCCAAAGTAGTATGTAAACAGAGCACACCATGCCGTAACGCTGATAGCCGAAACGGCTAATCGCCACACTGATGAATCTTCCCCGCCCGTCATCAGATAATAGGTGCCTGCGCTCATGACACCTGCCGTAGCCCACGTCGCGATAGCGACGGCCACGGGAACCGAACCTGTCGCACGGTGACGAAAGACTGTGATTGCCGCAATCGCAAACACGCCGCCGATAGCAGCGAAACGTCCAACCGACACAACAATGCCGTCTATTGGCGTTGAGTTAGGTAGTGCTAGAACGCTCGCCATCGTGGACCAAAAACTGACGAGGCACACCATGGTCCAGGTAGCAACGGACACCGCAAATGAGCCGCCCAGAATCTTGCGAATCGGGACGGTGGTCACGGGTGATTCATCGAATGACAATGCGCCCCTGCTGCAACATCTTCACAGCCAACACGCGCATGTTGTAATGCGCGTCAGACCTCAACCCGAGAGCAAGAAACACTCGCTGAACCATGCCCTCGGCGGCCCGCAGCGTCGTGCCACGAGCCTCCGCAATTCCGGCATTAGAAAGCCCCATACCCATCAATCGGAGGGTCTCACCATGGGCAGCGCTGAGAACGATCCTGTCCTCGGCGTCTCGCACAACGTGATCACCCTCGTTGGTGAGCGAGGAACGGATGGCTTCAAAGAGCTGTTCAGCCGAGGTGACGTCCGCTTTGACGACGTACACAACCCCGTCGGGCAGCGCCGATGGGTCAGTTGTCGCCAGAGATGGCGAAGCGTGCGCCGTGAGTACGACCTTACCGATCCATGGCGCCTGAGCGTGCACCTTGTTGAGGAGGTGGATGCCACTGGGCCCCACACCAAGGTCGAGGTCTGTCATGACCACATGCGGATTGAATTGATCAATCAAGGCCATGCCCTCGCTTGCGGAGGGGGCTGACCGCACCTCTATACCGACGCTGGTGAGGGTCTGGGTCAGCAAACTTCGCGTGAATTCCTCATCCTCCACCACGACGACGCGCCAGTGCTGCACACACTCCCCAGCCAGCACTTCTGCGTCTCTATCGACCTGCATGCCGGCAATCATGTCACGCTTTAGACCGTTTTCTCCCCGTCAGGCAGAGAGGTTTCTGGCTCCTTGAATTCTCCCACGACGTTGGGGGGTCGAGGAAGTATCACCCCCGATGCCATGCCATGCCGTCAATGAGCCAGGCTGGACTCATGGCCCTCGTTCACTTCACCATCAATCGACACATCACCCTTCCGGCTAAAGTGGTATTCGCCGAACTCATCGATTGGCGCGGGCATGCTCATTGGGTGCCAATGACGCGGGTAAATGTCGAGCACGGTGACGGCGGTGTCGGCACGGTGTTCGTGGCGACGACCGGGCTTGGGCCGCTAGCTCTGCCCGACCGCATGCGCGTTGATGAACTCGATATCGAAACAATGACGGTGCGCATAGCCAAGATCGGACCGGTCCTCACTGGTGATGTGCGGCTGGAGGTGCGCGCCGTCGACAACGCCGGCTGCGACGTCTACTGGGACGAGAAAGTGCAGGTCCCCGTGTTGCCGCAAATTTTCGCCCGGCCGGTCGGAGCGGTGGCAAGCCTTGCATTCACGCTCTCTATCAACACCATGGCCAAGCAGTTGCGCGGTCGACTCCGAGGAAAGTTGGGGGTGTAGTACCCCATTCACAGTCACAAGTTGTGGATGTCAGATTCCAACGTGGTTGAGCGGGTTACCTTCGGGCACTACCCCCACTTGTGAAAGGTGCCCGCACATGAGCCAAGCACAGCCACAACCCACGATCACTGCCACGGGCGAACCGATCAGCCCAAAGTCCCGCACTGTTGCGGCAATTCTGGCCTGGTTCCTCGGAATCTTCGGTATTCATCGTTTCTACGTCGGAAAAACCGGAACAGGTGTGTTGATGATCGTGACGCTCGGTGGGGTCGGCATCTGGGCTCTGATCGACTTCGTCATGATCGTTGTCGGGTCGTTCCGAGACTCAGAAGGTCGAGTTCTCGCCAACTGGTCCTAGTTAGGTTGATTACGACCTACGGCAATCACCAGGACGTTCCCGTCTGACATGCTGTGGCGATGCCCAAGCGAACACTCGGATCGTCAGGACTCCAGGTCAGCGAGCAGGGACTCGGCTGCATGGGGATGTCGATGTACTACGGACGTCGCGATGACAAGACGAGCATGGAGGTCATTCACCGGGCCCTCGACATCGGCGTCACCTTCTTCGATACCGCCGATGTATACGGATCTGGCCACAATGAAGAACTGGTGGGACGAGCGCTCGGCACCCGCCGCGATGAGATCGTGCTCGCCACGAAATGCGGCTTCCAACCCGACTTCAGCATTCATGGCGATGCTGTCTACATCCGCAACGCCTGCGAAGCGAGCCTGAATCGGCTCGGCACCGACTACATCGATCTGTATTACCTGCACCGCGTCGACCCCGGTGTGCCGATCGAGGAATCCGTTGGCGCCCTGGCTGATCTCGTGGCAGCCGGCAAGATCCGCCACATCGGCTTGTCCGAGGCGAGCGCCACCTCGCTGCGAAGGGCCGCCGCTGTGCACCCCATCACTGCGCTGCAGAGCGAGTGGTCCCTGTGGACGCGCGACCTAGAGGATGACGTGCTCGCCACCGCACGCGAGTTGGGCATCGGGATCGTGCCCTACAGCCCGCTCGGGCGGGGGTTTCTCACCGGCACGGTGACCAGTAGCGAGGAACTAGACAGCGACGACACGCGGCTTTCGCATCCGCGCTTCACCGGTGACGCACTCCAATCAAATCTGCTCCTCGTCGAGCGTCTGCGTGAGATCGCCGAACAGCACGCAGCGTCGCCGAATCAGATTGCACTCGCTTGGGTTCTTGACCAGGGCGACGATGTTGTTCCGATCCCGGGCACCAAGCGCATCGCCTACCTCGAATCCAATATCGCCGCGGGGGAGATCTCGCTGAGCGAGGCCGACCGGGTATTGCTGGCGGAGGTCTTCGCTCCCGGAGCCGTAACGGGAGCCCGCTACGGACGCGAACACGCATACGGGGACTCACCGCTTCCGATCTAGGGCTTGATCGCGGCGTCTGATCTGAGGTTCCTTCGGTTGCGTCGCGCTGACAGGAACAGGACCGCCCATCCGCTGACAGCGATGATGCATCCGACGAGACCGTCGAGGCGTAACCCGGCAGCCAGTTGCTCGAGTTGGCTTTCGTCAACATCGGCCGCCTCGTCGGAAGCGGACACACTCGAGAGAACGGCAAGTCCGAGTACGACCATGCTTGCCGCCGCTCCCAAGGAGCTCGCCGCCGTTCGGAAGGATGAGACCACGCCAGCGCTGCCCTCCGGAGCGCGACCCATGATGTCTATGTTCATCACTGTGAGTGCTGCCACGCCCGTCAGGCTGAACAAGGTGGCGACCATGATCAAGAACAACACGGGCGTGCCTGACTGGAAGAACACCAGCAAAAGCATCACCAGGCCAGTCACCAGCAGCAAGCCCCGACCCGATCTGGCGATCCCCCACACGCGGATAGACCGACTGGCAACAAGTTTCGCGCCAATGACCGCTCCGATCTGAGCAGGTGCGATGGCGAAGGAGGCCTCAAGAGGCGACATGTCGTAGAAGTACTCGAGGGCGATAGTGACGTAGGTCAGGATCTGGATCAGTGCGATCACCGCGATGCCAAACAGCAGTGGGCGCATCATCGCACCGGATAGGGGTCGCAGCGACAATCCAGGACTCCGAGCACTCTTCAGGATGAGCACGCAAGCGATCGTCGCGAGCGTACATACGCTGGCGGTGATGGCAACGATGGTGAGGTTCCGCTCCTGACGACTGATCTCTTGGAGCATGCGGCTGCCTGTCGCCAACGCGATGCCGGCGAGGATCGGACTACCCCACTCCCCCGGCGCGCCCACCGGTCGATCTCGCTCCAGAAGGCGGAATGACATCACGATCACGACCGCACCACCGACCGCCCAGATCACCGGTACCCAGCGCCAGTTCGCGATACCTAGCACATAGGCCGTGGCGATCGGGAAGAGGAGAAAGGCCAGGGGAAAGACCATTCCGAATGTCGTGAAGGCCCGCACGTGAGCCAGGCCGTCCGGAGCGACTCGATTCAACAGGCTGAGCGCCACTACCTGGATGGCAATCGCGCCCGCTCCGCACAATGCCAAGCCGACGACCACCGACGGGTCATTCGTTGCAGAGGCGACCACACCGGCACCCACGGTGAAAATGAGCCCGGCGGCGATGATCGTTCTTCGCTCGCCCAACATGTCGCCCGCGCGCCCGGCCACGAAGACGACCAAAAGCGCAGCTATCGCAGGTGCCACCAACGCGAACTGGACGGTCGAATCGTCGAGACCGAGATCCTCCGCCATGGGCAAGACCAGGAAAGTCAGCCCGGTGACCACGAAAAGGGAGAGGCCCACGATGACAGACAGGGCGTATGTGCTCGGCCGCTGCGCGGGTGTCACATCCAACGACCCGCTGAGGGAAGACATGTCATAGCCAACAGTCAGGTTGCTCCATCGCCCTCGAACGATCCCACACTTCGCTATCCGTCAGCGCATCGACCACCAGATCAAAGTGCTGTTTTCTTGGCGGCCCACCCATCAATGACTCGCGGCGTGATCGCATGGAACCAACACCTGGCTCATCGTCACTTGGCTCATCGTCAACCCAGCAATTGTTGGGTCACCCGGCCGGCAGCGGCGAGGGCTCCTTGCACATGGCCGGGGGAATCCACCGAGGTTTCGGTTGAACTGAAAAACAACCGGTTATCCCAGTACCCGGCGCGCAAAGCTCCGAAGCCAAATAGCTGATAGTCGTTGAGTTGCAGCACCCCTGGCGGTGACGTAAAGGGCTGTCGGCTCCAGTCTTCGACGATGACCGATCGTGGATGTCGAGCCTGTTCGCCGAAGAGTTCACCAAGTTGGGCCAATGCTGATTGAGCCGAAACTGCCCCGCGACTAAACCCGAACAGCGCCCCAAAGGTGGCATGTTCATCGCTGATGTCGTGAATTTCGCTCAATGGGCCGACGTGGCTCATGGCGCTACCGGCTAGGCCGCGATCGCGCCAAAAGGGTGTGTCATAGATTGCGACCACTTTTGTGACTCCCCCCATCCACACCGGCGTTCTTCTCGCGATGCCCACGAAGCTATCGGGCAAGGCAGGGGTGAACGCAATATTGGCGAGCGCTGTGGCCGGGGGCAGGGCAACGACGGCGCGCTGCGCCCGCACGGGACCTACCGATGTTTGTACATGTACGACACCATCGGAGTAGTTCAGAGATATCACCGTGGTGTTCAGCATGATTGCGCAGGCCGGTAGTTGATCGGCTAGGCCACGAGCGAGGGATTGCATACCGCCGGTGAGCCGATAACCACTCTGATTTAACGGATTGCCATTGAGTACCTGGCTTGATCCGGGGATGTGAAAAACCATGTTGCCGGTGCTGTACTGGGCGAAGGCAGTAAGACCGCATTCCGTGATGACCTGCATAACGTCGGCTTCTTGAGCCCAAAACCAGGTGGCACCCAAATCCACCCCGGGCTCAACGGTGAGTAACCGGCCTCCGATGCGGTCGCGTGCTTCGAGTACGACACAGTCAACGCCGGCACGGTGTAGTTGGGTGGCCAGGCGCAGTCCACTTGCTCCCGCGCCAATAATGGCGACGTCGGTGTCTGGGAGCACACCACCAGCCTAGCGAGATCGTGACCTACTGCGCGCCGCCGAGATCTATGCTGACGCAATGCCCATCACATGACGAAGGAATCCACATGACCCGAGCATCTATTCCCCGCGACCGTGACGATGATCATGGTGCGCTGGCTGCGGCTACGCGTCGTGAATTCTTGATACAGCATGGTGCGCAGTCGCTAGACCATGTGGGCAATTTCAGTTTCGATCCGCAGACCACGAAGGGCAATATCGAAAATTTCATTGGGGCGGCCCAGGTGCCCATCGGTATCGCCGGGCCGCTTCTCGTGCATGGTGAGCACGCATCCGGAGACTTTTATGTGCTCCTGGCCACCACCGAGGGTGCGCTCGTCGCCAGTTATAACCGGGGCATGCGAGTCATTCATGAGTCGGGCGGAGCGAGGGTCACGATCAGCCAGGATCACATGCAGCGTTCCCCGGCTTTCCTTTTCCGTAACGCTCGCGAGGCGCGTGATTTTGGGCTCTGGGTAGATGACAACACCGCGAAGATCGCCGAGGTGGCCCAGGCCACCACTCGCATCGGTCGGCTGGAAAGAATCACCCCATTCGCGGTGGGGCCGAACCTGTATCTGCGGTTTGACTATTCCACCGGAGATGCCGCCGGGCAAAACATGACAAGCAAAGCGACCCTCGCCGCGTGTCAGTGGATGAGTGCGAATTATTCGCCCGGTGCTGACTTTATTTTATCGGGCAACATCGATACCGACAAAAAGCATTCACACATCAATACGCTCTTCTCGCGGGGTAAGCGGGTGATTGCTGAGGTGACAACGAGCGAGCAGACCCTGCGTGATCTGGTGGGGGTGGGGCCGAGGGATCTTTTCCGTGCCCGTCAAATCTCGCAGGCGGGTGCGTTCATGGCGGGTTCGGCAAATAATGGCGCTCATGCAGCGAACGGTTTAACCGCGCTGTTTATCGCAACGGGACAGGACGTGGCCAATGTGGTCGAGTCGCATGCGGGACTGCTGTATACCCAACTGCTTGACAATGGGGACTACTACTGGTCAATCACGCTGCCATCATTGATTGTGGCAACCCATGGTGGTGGCACAGGTCTTGCCACACAGCGGGAGTGCCTGGAGTTGTTGGGATGCCGCGGTGATGGATCGGCAAAGAAACTCGCTGAGATCGCGGCAGCCACCGTGCTGGCAGGTGAAATCTCGTTGGCATCGGCCGTTCTTGCCGGTGACTGGATCACCGGACACGAAAAACTTGGGCGCAATCGGTAGCGCCCAAGACACACAACCGACCGGCTCAACACCATGGCATGAGCCACCCCGGCACCCCGGAATGTGACCCCTCCACACCCCGATAGACTTCATAACCGGCTTAAGCGCGGTCATGCAAACCGGATGCGTACACGCGCCCAGCCCCCGTAGCTCAGGGGATAGAGCAAAGGTTTCCTAAACCTTGTGCCGCAGGTTCGAATCCTGCCGGGGGCACAAAATCGCCACGCTCACGAAACCGTTTGAGTAGGGTTTTGAGATGACGATTTCCTGGACGAGACGACGAGTACTCGGAACCGGCGTGGTCGGCGCAGCGGCTATCACCACAGCCGCCTGTGGCATCGGGTCGGACTCCTCACCACCCACCACCGCGGCTACCTCTGGCGGTACGAGTCCTACTCCAACAAGCGACGACTTCTCTGACACCGAGAAGGTCATCAACTTCTCCAACTGGCCCGGCTACATTGACATCGCGCGCAAGAACTTTCCGACGACCACACTTGAAGACTTCACCTCCGAAACCGGCATTGACGTTGTCTATACCGAAGACATCAACGACAGCAACGAGTTTTTTGCCAAGGTTCGCATACCGTTGGAACAGGGCCAAGATATCGGCCGTGACATCGTCGTGCTCACTGAAGAAGGCGTTGAACTGTGGATCGCATTCGGGTATGCCCAGAAACTTAATCGTGAGCTGATTCCAAACGCGGTCAACGTCATCCCTGGCTTGGCTGACCCGCCCTTTGATCCAGGACGTCAGTACTCCCTGCCCTGGCAGTCAGGTTTCACCGGTTTCGGTTGGAACACCCCGCTCCTCAAGGAGCGGACCGGTCTCGACTCGATCACGAGTTTCGAGCAGTTTTTTGCCCCCGAACTGGCCGGGCGCATCACTATCTTGAGTGAAATGCGCGACACCATGGGTCTGCTCATGAATTGGCAGGGCTACGACATGGCCAACTTCACGAATGAACAATTCACGGAAACGCTTCAGGTACTGCAGTCAAAAATTGATGACGGCAGCATTCGCCAGGTGGCCGGCAATGACTACCTCGCGGCACTTGACAGCGGTGACGCGATCGCCTCAATTGGTTGGTCGGGTGATGTGCTGGCATTGGGTGGCGACTTCAACTTTGCGATGCCAGAGACCGGTGGAATGATCTGGGCCGACAACATGCTGGTGCCGGTGAACGCACGTCACAAGAAGAACGCCGAAGAATTGATGAACTTCTACTACCAACCTGACATCGCTGCCCGCCTCGCTCAATACGTGCAATACGTGTGTCCGGTGGAAGGTGCTCGCGAGGAGATGGCCAAGATCGCGCCCAAGTTGGTTGACGATCCATGGATCTTCCCAACTCCGGAGTTGCTCAATCAGGCACAGGAATTTATGACCCTGTCTATCGAAGAGGGCGAAACTCTCGAACGCGAGTTCTATGGCGTGGTCGGCGCGTAGCGTCAACACTATTCGCGCTGCGGTAGTGGGTGACTGATCCAGTGTTTGTTGTTGTGTTGGTTGGTGAATTGTAGGCCTTGGTTGGCGTTGCCTGCGATGTGCCGGTGGTGGTAGTAGCACAGGCCGGCGAGGTTGG
>Ga0129324_10001363_pt1 | contig 15821 bp, 10 predicted proteins | sample CPBDNA_7_FD_96879 | JGI IMG/M metagenome (GOLD analysis project Ga0129324, IMG submission 96879) | Freshwater to marine salinity gradient microbial communities from Chesapeake Bay, USA - CPBay_Spr_15_0.2_DNA | ecosystem: Environmental > Aquatic > Marine > Coastal | place: USA: Chesapeake Bay... | reverse complement strand
TTATGTCGCGATTAACTATTTAGATCCTTACACTGGACGAGGACTTAATCGATTCGCTCAATCGGAGTTTTTAGCCGTTGCTTACAACGATACCGCTAACAATATGAACTCTCGCATGACAACTGAATATCGTGGTGCCGGGGGAGAGCTTGACGCTAACAAAAGAATTAGGGTGAGTGGGCTTGATTATAGAGTGTCTCGCTGTTCTCTTAATATTCCTGTTTCAGATCAAGATATTGGGGGAGATCAAGTTTCTCGCTGGTTTTCCCCTAGTCACCTTAATAACTTAACCCACGATGGCACAAGCCTCGACTTATTAAGTGCAACAGTAGGAGAAGTTAAGGGAATGATAGGCACTCTCTTTAGCTCTGGTGGAAAGGAAGCTCTACCACCACTCAATACTAGTTATAATGGTCGTTATGATGACAACACGCCTTTGGCGAAAGTTTTTGCTTCAAATAACTCAAAACTTCCTCCGCTTCAGGGTGTAAATATTGAAGATGCACAGGAAGTCTGTCAGGCCCATACTGTTGAGGTTGGTATTCTTCCTGAGGGGGAACTCGCGACCTTTGTACCAAATGTGGGAACCTTTCAGAAGCGCCTCATGAGAAGACCAGAGGGAATAGCTGCCAATAGTCACCCTAAAACTTTTACTGAGACCTATGCTAATGCAGTTGACAGAGGAACGGCCCCTGTTGAGGTCGCTGTAAATTCGGGTGTCAGCTTTGATCCGTCTTGTAACTCTTATGAGAGGGAAGTGGACGGAAATACTTTACGAACTGCTGGCAGTATATTAAGAACTCGAATGCCTCGTGCATTAAATCCTACAGGGTTTGATCGGCCAGCCTTTATAACAGGTAGCTCTTTCCATGACCCAGAAGGTAATCAATACAGTACTCAACATTGTGTCAGCCGTTATGGCGTTCAAGATTTAATTGGAAATAATCGTGAATTTTCAACAGAAAAGTTTTTCTGTGAGTTTACAGACGAATTTCTTTATTATGGACAAGACGGATCTGTCTCTAATTCCGTTAGTGAAAGCGTCGTAAATATTCTCGGCCAAAATATTGATCGTGATGTCGTAACTCCCTGGGTGTTAAGCGGTACTGATACGGGTCGCTGTTCAATGGTAGAAAATGGAGCCTCCCGAGCCTTCAATCCTGCAACGGGAGGGACGATGCTTCCTCTATTTGATGGTTTTGGTAACTTGAACACAAGTATTGTCTCAACACGTTTGTATAGTGACCCAGAGTTTCGAAGTTACTGGCGAAATGGAGATGGCTACTTCCTTGATTTTGGTCAGGGGCGTCTTGGAGCACCAATAAGCGTTAATGACACAACTGCTTTAAGATACACCACAAACATAAACAACCGAAGAAAAGAGTCTTCAGGTGACCCGAGAGAATCTAGTTACTTTAATCCAATAGTAGGCTTTCCTCTAACTTGCGATGGCACAAGTTGCTCTGGAAGTTCAAATGACAACAAATCCATAAGTACTGCGGAATTTGTAACATTAAAGGCGCTTGACCCTACAACATTACAAGTTGATGATTTTCCGATCGGAAATTCAAATATCATATCAAGTGGTATGTCTGAGATTACAAGTTATACGCGATACACCCTACCACGTAATATTGTTGGCCAAGTTACTTATGTTTCTGAAGTTCATCCTTCAGGCGATGGCGCTGGACCAAGCGCTTTTAAAACCTATGTTACCCGAGACTGGGATGAGGTAACACCACTAGTTCTTAATCGTGTAATATGGGATTTAAATCGAAATGATCGTGGGGTTTCCTTCTATAACTTTGGGGGATCTGATTCTGTCTTAGGAGCTGGTCGTTATACCCTTTCATTAGAGAATACGGATTTAAACGCACAAGAGCATGTAAATCGTAGAGATAGCTTTCGCTGCGTGTTGCGAATAAATGAGGATACTTATTAGATGATGGTGTTTAGAGGCTTGGAAAAAAAATTCTCTGGAAGCCTTGTTTCAACTCTGTTAGTTGGGATACTTTTGACGTCTTGTAATGGTACCGAAGGAGAGAATGCAGTTGAAGTTCTCACTAAAGGAGCCACGAATCCTGTTTCTTTTAATGTCATTGGAGGCCTTGATAAAGGCGAGTTTTTAGTTGGTAGTAGTGCCGTAAACTTTGAATTAGAAATCATAAATAATACCACAAGCTCCTTAACAGATCTAAGCCTAGTCGTAAATTCTCTAAGTACCGCAGCGATGAAGTTTACCCCAGACCTAGATGGAAAAAGTCTATCTCCGGGATTTGGTGGAACTTGTCTAAGCACTCTCGGTGCCGGAGAAAAATGTAGATATAGAGTTGAGTATAAACCAACCTTTTCCGGAAATCTCACTCAGGATTTTCTATTCTCTTACAAGAACCTAATAAGGGCCGAGCAAGAGTCTGCTACGATTAGTTTATTAGCGGGGGAAGCTGCTTCCCTTATTTTTGAAGGTGAGAGGATCAATTACGACCTTGGAGTTCTCGAGCGAACTGAACCGGAGCCACTCGCCACCTCTCTTAAAGTTACGAACGTGGGAGGACTCACTGCAAGAAATATGATTTTTGGTAAATTAGATTCCCATGCCTCAGAACCTTTTAAAGTTACACAAAATAATTGCCCTGCGAGTCTTGCGATTGGTGAAAGTTGTGAGTTAGTGGTTATGTTCTCTCCTCAGAATTTCTCTGCTGCAGCACCAGACGGTGACAACGATATTGTTTATACTTCTAATATTCGTTACGACTATGTGAGAGAGCCTGCAGGGGGAACAGGCGCCTTAACGGCTTACTTTGCCTTAAACGCTACTAAAATTCGAGGACAAATGGATGCCACTGGATTGAGTAGCATCCTTTTTGATGAGCAAACTGTCGGTAATAAGCAATCCAAGCTTATTAAAATTATAAACAATGGCTTTAAGGAATCTATCATTCATCATGTCGATGTTTACGATGCCTCCAATAATCTATATGCTCGCTGTTCAAAATTTTCTGGTAGTAATCAACTTGTGTGCCAAGATCCTGGAAATATTGGCCCTGCAGGAACAAACCTTACACTCGAACAATTACCTATTAAAATCACTGACACTCTTGGGTGTCTTATCGATTACACGGATACCAGTTATAGTAGAAATCCTGATGGCTCCCTTACTGTCTCCGGACTAACTGAAGTTGGCGGAAGAACGGTTGCCCTTCCCGGAAGTTCTTGTCTTTTTGGGATTACCTTTCAACCGAGTGTTGCCTACCTCAGTGCTGGAAATATTAATGGCTATCAATTAAAGTTCGTTTACGATTCTACTTGGAAAAATACTGTAGATATCTTAGAAGATAGTTATGGCAGTGGTTCCTATTTTACGATTAGTGAGGCTGAGTGGGTAAGTGCAGCCTTACTGGCCGTCGAGACTCTCGATTATGCAGGACTTGAGTATTCTGACATTGATGCTAATTTAACAGACCAAGTTTTCACCTATGATCTCGGCCGTATCGCTTTGGTATCCGACCCTACTTATAACGAGAGCTTAAGGTTATTTTTCAAAAATAATGGTGGTACGGTCGCTGAAATTGTCTCTGTAAAAGACGCCAACTCTTCACAATATACATTCTCCAATACAGTTAGTGATATTAACTCTTATTATAAAAATGCTTTTGCTGTTAATTGTACCTTTCTTAATGAAAATGGAGGGGAGTGTAACATTGGTATGGATCTCGTTCCACTTGCTTCTTCAAACCCGGATGGCACTCTTGCTGAGGAAGAAGAGAATAGCTCGATGTACGATATTCGAAACGGCTATCCTGAGCAGTATAAGAAGTTTTTAGTTGAGTACAAAGATGGGAGCTCTTTTGAAGATGATGGAGTCACTCCGCGTCCAAATAAAGTTCTCGAGGTCTTTGTGCGCTCTCTTCTTGTGAGAAAAGGCTTTTTAGTTTTTGAAGACAGTAGTGTACAGCAAGGGTTAAACACACCATTTTTTGTTGGTGATACAGAGTTTTATTTTATCAAACTAAAAAATGCGGGTACGGGGGGAATACCTTATATTACAACGATTAATGGATTTACTTTTGAAAGGCCAACGACTGGTAATAGTGTAAACTATTATGAATTTGTTGATCGGCCTGGGACTGCTGGTGAAGAAGGAGCAGATAAGGACTGTTATGACTTTTTAATTGTTCGCGAAGCAAGCCCTCCTGCTGTTCCTCCTAATACGAATGCCACTTCAGTTCTTAATGCTGGGGAGACTTGTAGTCTTGCCGTTAAAATACGAATTCGAAGTGTTGATGTCACTGAATTGAGCCAATATGATTTAAATGATGCCGCACCTCAGGAGTGGGAGCGACCCTTCTGGAGCGACTTGCAAGGCACATCAGATCTTTGGGAGTTCATGGATATCGCAAGTAATAATAGTGAGAGACCTGTTCGCTTCTCATATTATGACGGCGATGGTATTGCAGATCCTGGAAATGGTCATAATCCTGCACTCGATGGTTATGGCAATTATTACCCAATTTCTGGTGGCAATAATGGTTTATATTATTTAGGTGTTTTTGACAGAAGTATTGCTGCAATTATTCCGAGAAACCCTTATCCTGCATTAAACAGTGTCGTTTGTCGTGATGAACTAACACTTCCAACCACTATCCCTGACCCTGTTACTGAATGGGGTCTTCCGGTTGCAGGCGCTACTATAAGTGAGCGTTGTATAAACTTTTATGGTGAAGATTTTGATGAGGAGACAAGCAAGAGCCCACTAACTAGAGATAAAATTGTCGCAGAAGAAAATGGCTACGATTATACTTTTTATGCGGGAACATGGAGAACTGGTGGTACATATAATTTTGGGTTTGGGCTACAACGGGTTAATGGACCTGGTGGTCAGTTAGAAGTTATTTCCGAAAATTATACAGGTGATAGTTCTATTATTTCTCTCGACACGCCCATTGGTGCTAATATTGGAAGCCAAACAGCGATGGACTTTACTTTTTCCCCCGTAAGCGACGGTAGTTTCGAGACAACATTTACAATAGTTTACAAAAATGGCGCTCATGAACTTATTGATGAAGCGAACCTTACTTACCAGGATCGTGAAAGTACCTTTCGAATAAAAATTAAAGCGGATGCGGTATCAAATGTAGGTGTTCCCTCATTGGAGGTTCAAGATTATGCGGTCACCTATGACCCTGATACGACACTCGTTGATGAGAGCGCTTTAGATGGGGCGCCTTATAACTTTCCTCTCTATTTGTACTCAACTGATCCGACCTCTAAGCTGATCATGAGGGCGATCCGTGGTGGTGAAGTCTTTGCTAAAAAGTCTTTGAAATTCACAAATACGGGCACTTCTCCCCTGATTGATTTCAATTTCAATGTCCGAGATGGGGTTAGTTCACCTATTTATGCAAACAGATTACCAGGGCGCGGGTTTTCAATTGAGTCGAACACCTGTAACGGGGTAAACCTAAATCCAACTGAAAGTTGTGAAGCCTTTATTCTTTTTAATGCTAGTCTCTTTGAACCAGCCGTTACAGAGGTTGAGTTAGATGTTAGTTATCAAATGACAAGTGAAACATATCAGCAAGAAAATACCATAATTCGCTTTGAAGCAAGAGACCCTGCTATTTTGGATGTTTTAGGCATTAGTGATGAAAATATTGAGGACCCATCAGGAAATATTATCCCAGACTCCTATCCCATCAATTTAGGGTTTTATGGTAATGGTCACCCCGTTGTGAGCAATTATCCTAGTCAAAGATATAGTCGTCTCAATGTACGAATTGAAAATACATCAACAGAAAAGGCAAGTTTTCTTGCTCAGTGGGAGCTTTTAAATGGCGCGACTCCTCTTCCACCCGGTGTAAGGGTTACAATTTATAACTCTGGGGGAATAGAGGTTGAAGCTACCCGTGGATGTTTTTATGGCGACGATGAAGGCGTTGCAATTGACGAGGATACAAAAGGTTTTAATAGTGCGTCAGGAAATCAATGTTTGATGAATTTTTATTATGACATCGATGATACCTACTTTAATGAAGAGATAGATACCGCCTTCTCTAATTTGAAACTTTATTTTTATAATAATGAACGGGCCTCATCAGACTATATACCATTTCATTTTAAGGGATTTGTTGAAGCGAACAAGTCCACTCAAACAGATTCCGAATTAATCGATGTGGTTTCAACAGATAGTGGCGACGTCTCTTTCTCATGGGAGGATGCCACGCCATTAGATTCTGCATGGGGATCAGTTGTCGGTTATAGGGTCTTTTATTCTCAATCAAGGTCACCATTGGATAATATCTATTCACCTTCTCTTCGTTATGTTGATACCGTAGATCCAGAAGTCACGCTGTCGGGTCTTGCTTCCTCTTCTTACTATTATTTTAAAGTTGCCGCACTTCGGGTAAGTTCGCAAAGTGGAAAAACATTTGTCTCAGATATGGGGATGCCAAGAAAGACTTTAATTGTGCCTTCTCCGGGGTATTTTTATGACTATGAGCTACGGACCATGGTGTCGATGAATATGAGTGTCGCCAATGGTGGCTTTGGAACGAAGTCTGAGGCTGAGGCTGCTTGTAGTAGTGAGAGGATTTTAATGGCAAGAAATGGAAGCACGGCATCACTACCTCTACGCCTTATTGATAGTGCTATTTATGATGTTATCGATTCAGACAATACCCTAAGTAGTTACCCTTACAAGGCGATTCCCCATTGGATGGCCGATAGTCCTGTTGATGTTTCAGGTATTTTCACCCCTTTTGACTGTACCTTACAAATTGGCTCAGATGGTGATATCAGCTTTTATCAAAAAGAATGTGCTGATTGTTCATGTAATAACTTGAGTCTCTTTATTGGTGGTGATGGTAGTGATCTTCCTTATGGCGCCAATGTCTACGCAGGCGAGGATGCCTTTGATGCTGGTATTAGGTGCTACCTTCAGCAATAGGTAGATTATGCCTAATGAAATTTCTAAGATAGAGGAATCAAGTATTATAGGTGGATGATACCCAAGTTCTATATTGCTTTATTCGCTTTTATTTTCACCTCCACCTTTACAATAGGGCAGGACTCTTCTGATGGCCCAATAGAGCCTTTACGCTATAACATTGGTCTAAGGTTTTTATTTGATAAAACATTTCAGTCTGAAGGTCGAAGAAACTTAAAAAAAGACCTTTATAACATCCTTATTGATACCAATCGGTTTGATTTTGTCATACCTGTAAAAGGGCAAAGTCTCGAGTCATTGGTCTTTGAGGGGAGATACTACTCGAATAAGAAGAAAAGAGGTTTTAGTGTCATTGAAATGAAGCTCATTGATCCTGATAATAAAACGATAAATAAAGTACAGGACAAGTTTGTTCTTGAAAAAAATGTTCCCTTACGTGCTCGGGCACTCTTTTTAGAGCTTTTTACAGGAAGCAGGGATGATGAAGAAGCGAAGATCGAGAATTTAGAAAAAAGTGTTAAGTTATTACCAGTTGTGAAAGAAGCACTTATCAAAAACTCAATAAATGGCATTCAAAAAAAACAAAAGAATCAAGTCAATCAGATTGATGATATACCTGAGGATGATGAAGAAAAGGAAGGCTCCGCCTCCAAAGACAAGAAACCTGAAATTCCTGAAAAGCCCCCTAAAAAGAAACGGCCTAAGAAGAAAAACTCTAGTGAAATTTCAGAGTTTGAAAATAGTCCTGATTTGAACCTTGTAAAAGAATACCCGAAGGCACCCATTTTAAAAGGTGTTTCCGCCAAATGGTTAACTGGTCTTAAGCTCTTTGTTGGAAGTGAATCCGAAAGTGTTTATACTGAAAGTATCGCAGATGTTAGAACAACCACGAATCGCCTCAATATTGGTGTTGATGGGCAGTTTGGTCAAGAAAACTCTATAGGCTTTATAGGCGTAAATGGATCCCTAGGTCTTATAACCGGGGAGCATGAGTATGGTTTTGGGCCTAAGTTTGATGTTTCAAGTGGTTACTACATAGCACCTCTCGGAGACTGGATTGCCGTTGGTTTAGGCGTTCAGATGAACACTTTTAATTTTGCGGGGATTATTGAGCGAGGATCTGGAGTAAAGAAGTCGTCCCATAGCGGTTTGTGGTTTGGTGGAGGAGTTAAACTTAATTTAAATCGCCTAATGCAAGGTCTTAACTTTAGCGGGCACCTTTATAATACCCTAGGAACCTCTGCGACTATTGGTGACGAGACTGAATTACCAACAACGGGACAAAAAACCGAAATTCAGGCACGAGTGGATCTGTATTGGGGAGTTGGTCTTGCTGTACAGCTTGAATCTGTAAATGTGTCTGCTAGTAATAACAAAAGCTTTTTAATCTCAGATGAATCAATAATTATTTCAATTACTTACTGAGGTGGGCGTCTTTTGCCGACTGTATAATTTATTTAAATTTAGGTTAGAATTGGTGTGTGATGGATTTAAGAGAAAAATTTAATGACATTAATTATAGCGATAAGTCTTCTGATGTTCTCAGAGAAGTAACCTTTTGTTACGGGGTTTCAGGCCAAAATAATCCTCTGAGTTTTTCAATCAAAAGCTCTTTAGTATTAGAGGGTCTTTTTGTCGAGAGTGTGAGGAAGGTATTCCCTATGGCCAAAAAGGTCGAGTTTAGGTTGATTGCCAGTTCTGGTACTCATGAGCAGCTCTACGAAGAAGTTGAGTGGCTCATTAATTTTCTCCATAACTTAAGTAAGGTTGCGACCCAATTAAGTTTGAAAAATCTGAGTATAGAGCTGTTAACATTACCTTCCGGTTTTCATTTAAACCTATCAAACCTTGAAAGTCGTAAGCCAGTGCAATTTACAAGAAAAACATTGTTTAAAAAATTTAAGGGCTTTCCTCTTACGTGGAAACAAAGCGGTAAGAGTACTCAATTGAGCGCCTTTTTAAGTAAAGCAGAAATTCAGAATAGGCTAGAGCGCCCAGCTTCAGAAGAATCACTAGGAATGAAAATAGGGGGGGAGATGTATGCTTAGAGCAGTCATTACCCTTATATTCCTTGTATTCGGTTTTAAGGTCATGGCCGATACAAACATAAAGGTCGAGGGAATCGCCTATACTGAAACGTTGAAAGTAGAAAATACTATTAATGACCTTTCAGACTATGAAAAAGAAAGCTTATCTAAAGTAAAACAAAACTTAATCAGGGTTCGAAATTTCTTATTAGAGAAAAGATACCGTCTTCATGGTTCTGTAACAAGTTTAATAAGCTATATGGATAATAACTCATTTGATGACAGAACTTCACTTCTCTATACCAAATTAGATAATTTGACTTTTTATCTAAAAAGTCGTGGCAAAATTCCATTCTATATTGAAAATCAAACAGTACCTTTCCTTGAAAAAAGTAAGGCAATAGTGAAAAACATGCTAAAAAAGCGTGAAGCACTTCGAGAAAACAAAACTATTAATTTAACTAACGAGAACCATCAGCTCATGACAGAGCTTAAACAGACGCAAGCTCAACTAGAGTCATTACGAAGTAGAAAAGTTGTCCAAAACGACCAAAATAAATCTTTCGGAATGCTTCAAAAGGTAGTTCTTTTTACGGCCATCGTATTTTTCATGTATTTGACTTTTTCTTTTGGAAAGACACGAGCAAAATTCAAGAAGAGAAAGGACAAAATCATCTGGAAGACTGACACTCATCTAGAGGACTCTTTAAGAGGTCAAGCGTTAGTAACCTTGGGTAAAGATGGCTCAGTATTGCGTCTGAACTCGACAGGAGAAGATTGGTTGCAGGGGAGCTTGTCTGTTAGCGACAGTTGGAATGACTATGTTGCAAAATATTTTTATCAGGACCCTTCTTTAGCAACTTTTAAGGGGTTCTTCAGGAATAGGCTATTTCCCCATTATGTATTCAAATTACATTACTCATCAAATCTAAAAACCAAAAATGAAATCGTGCAGCTCGTACGTTTTAACCTAAACTCACTAAATCGATTGGCTCGTTCACAAAGCCATCCTTCTTTAACTCATCTTACCTATGAACTATTCGACAATCAAATTGATAGATTAATTGAAACAGGTTGTAGTAACAAGTTTATCGCTGCATTTGACCTTTTTAAGGTGGCCAATAATGCGGAATACTTATACCTGAGTGAGTTTGAGGGCAAGAGAATTGTTCGAGACTATCTATCAATTTTAAATATTGCCTTGACTATTAAATCGAACCTACAGTTAAAATCAATTAAAGTCTCTAGAGAAAATGCCCAGGTGAGCTTCAAGGCCATCTTAGTCGGTGATTCATTTTCATCCAGAGACTTTACGCCAGAAAAGAGTGATCTTAAGAAAAAAATGGACGCATTCAAAGAACGATATAACGCAATTTTAGACGCTCTAGAAATAAAGAACATTATCTACAATGATCATAGAGAAACTATCCTAGAGTGTTCTGTAAATGATCTCCAAAGCTATGTTAATAAAAAGTGTAATGAAAAAAGGGAGAGTTATCGGGAGGCAAATGCTTAGATTAACCGTCCTCATCTCTTTTCTTATAGCAGCACCTAGTTTTGCCAATGGAACATATAGTAATGTTTTGACTTACAATTTTGGTATGGCAACTGTAAGCGTCGCTGAAAACGAGTCATCTATTACCCAAACAGATGACAGTGTGCAGGTCGATGAAGAAGAGTCAGCCGGTGGCTCTGCAGTTAGTGCCATGAGCTTTCAGCTAACTTATGAATTCCTTCATGATGGACGTATGAGCTATTTTGTAAAGGCCACTGCACCACTCATGTCTGGAGCAGGTACAGGCGTTTTTGCTGGGCACTTTGGCTTTAATAAGTACCTCAATGATTTAGGATCTAAGTACACCTATGACCTTAATGGGAGCAAAGTTGTTATCGTTCCCACGTTTCGTTATTATTGGGGGGCAGCTGGTGGAATTGGCTACCTCATTTACTCAACAGAATCAGCGACTAAGAGTGATGTGTTTTTTGATCTGAGCTTTCATGGGGGAGGCTCCTTTGCCTTGGGAGACAATTGGGGCCTTAAAGGTGAGTTGGCCGTAGGCAGAACGACTGGTGTAGCCACCACCGGAATAAAAATAGAATTCTTTTTTGGAGCAACTTTCTTTATATGAAAACAAGATTAGTACTATGCTTATTTATGAACATTTCCTTGCTTCATGCAGGGGAGTTCATTATTAATAGTAGTCCTAAGGATTGCGAGGTTTCTTTAGTCGATGCCAACACAGGGAAAAAGTCTGTTCTTGGAAAAACACCTTATGAATCAACAATTGAACAAGTCGCGGGTGGTCTAGAGAATGGAACTTTACAGATTGAAGTTCATAAGCCTGGTTTTATTCCTTATCATATCGCCCTTCCAACCACTATTGGTGCAGACGTAAAGCTCTTTGCTAATTTGGAGATCGAAAAAGATATCAAAATGAATCAAGATTTCGATTTACTCGTAGGTGACTTATTTGATGTCCTAAGAATGGTAAGAGTGAAGGACTATCAAAATAGTTTCAAAAAACTAGAAAAGTTAGAAAAGAAATTCCCTCACTTTTCCATTATTTTCGAAATGAAAGGAATGATCTCTTACTTAAAGAAAAACTACAAAGAGGCGCTTAACTTTTATAGAAAGTCCTTTGGTCTTAATCCTAAGAACCGTGAAGCCTATAAAATGAAGGTCTATTTGGAGAAGAAATTTAAACTGGTTGGGTCTAATGAAAACTAGTTTTAAAATATTTTTCTGTATAATAATTTCACTGTCCTTTCTGGGGGCAGCGAGTAGTGTACCGACTTTTTTTGAGCAAAAAGTTAAGCTTGAAAGTAAATTGCGAAATCAGGTTAGTCAGGTACTTAGTAAGTTGACGAGCTCAGATAGTTATAATCTTAATATTGCGATTTCTGTATCAACTCCTAGTGCTCCGGACTGGAATGATCCCGATGCAAATAACAATAAAAATAATGACAAAAAGAAAGATAAAAAAAAGAAAGAAGAAGTAGCTAATGAAAAAGAAGAAGAAAAGAAACTAGATATTAGTCTAAAGAATAAAATTACGTTTGATGATGTAGAGCTTCCCGATCGCCAAGAAGACTATATTGTGCTTAACAAATTTGGACTTGAAGCTCCTCTAGTTGAGGATTACAAGGACTTTCACCCTGATGGACGGATTGTGTTATCCATGGATAGTGGACGTGAGCCAGCAGGGGAGAGTGAGGACACTAAGGATGAAGATAGGGAACTTCTTGCAAATTTGATGAAATCCAACAAGAAGGTTTCTGAGGTAGAAAAACTCTGGAAGTTTAATGAGGCAATCGACATTTATAAAAACCTGGAGTCTGTTGATATTACTGTTCAACTAAGTAAAGGGCTAGGTAATGACGTTAAGCAGGCCGCAGAGAAATACGTAAAAAATATTGCATTCAATCTCGGTGATATTAAACCCAAGATAATTTTCGAATACGTTAATTTAGGCAGAGATTTTGAAACAAGTGATAAAAGTCAGAAAGACTTAATGGACTATTTATCTTTAGCTGCTCAATTTGCGACTCTTTTTGGGATTATCTTTGGTGTTATCCTCTTTGGGTTCATTGGGAATAAGCTGTTACAGAAATACTTCGAATTAAACACTGGCAATCAAAGCCAGTCCACCCTGACAATGGAAGGGGGGAGACCTGAAGAAGAGGATGATGATAGCTCTGGTGAGGGGGGAAGTGGTGTCGCAGGAGGACAAGGCTCTGATGGTGGGCACGATCTTCTCGTAAATGGGGTCGAACGTTTTCAAAGCTTCTATGAGAATAATCCAGAAGACAGTATTTTACTCATCAAAAAGTGGATTAGAGAGAAAGGTAAGCCCGAGGTTCGTGCGCTTAAGGCCCTCGTACAACAAATGGACAACGCTGCTTTAGGTCCTCTTATGAAACAACTCTCTGGAGAAGAGAAGGTATCTTGGAAGGAATCTTTAGATTCAGGCCTTAGTCCTGAAGAGCTTTCTCTAGCGAATACTTTTATTGGTAATCAGATTATACAAAATCTCATGATTCCGGAATATATAAGAAATCCCGATATTTACGCCAAACTTGTTAAAATTAAAGTCACAGAATTTGGTAAGTATCTGAAAAAAGACTTAGAAACGGCTTGCCTACTTCTCCCTGTTTTGGGGACGGAGTTTATTAATAAAGTCCTCTACTCCATTGATGGAAGTATGAGAGAGAAGGTCATCGCAAGCTCTCTTTCTATAACCCCCCAATCATATGAGGGAAGTGAAGAGAAAATTGCTAGTCTGTTAAGTGATGTTGAAAGCGGTAGCAAGATAAAACCATTTCTTAAATCACTAGAGAAGCTCTTGCCAAAAGCTTCTAAGTCATTAGAAGAAGGCCTGTTTAAACATTACATTAACGAAGCATCTGAAACGGAAGCACAAGGTATATTTAAAACCTTTTTTCCAGGATTTCTTATCAATAAATTACCTGAGCCTTTTTTGAAGAATACTTTAAATAAGTACCCTCTAGAGAAAAAGGTGCAATTATTGTACTCGATGGAGCAAGACGAGAAAAAATTTTATGTAGATATTTTTGCACCAGCGGGCACGAAGGCCAATGACCTTGTAAACCTAGAGTTTGAGAATATTGATAGAGATGAGTCCAAGCAAAAAGAGATTGCTGAGGCTTCTGATGAACTTTGGTCAGATTTCGTTGTCTATATGCGCGCCCAGATTAAAAGTGACCAAAAATTAGCGAGTAAAGTGATTGAGCTGACTGAAGAGTGGTACCACCAAAATCAATCTCGTGTAGGCACTAAGCCGAGCCTTAAGGCGGTCGCATAATTCTAAAGGGTAGGCCTTGTTTATTTTTCTTATTGAAGTCAATCCATGCCCTTTCCAGTAATTCTCTTTTACTAAGGCTACCTTCTTGAATCTTTTCAATATCTTTTGAGGCGATCTTATCGATTCCAAATAAGGCCAAGTCTTTAAAAGTAATTTCTTTGCCGTAGTCTTTTTTACGAGTGAGCAGAATTGACCTGCCGAACCTCGAGTTAAGTAGAGTTTATGTATAAGAAGTTTACAATTTCATGTGTTTATTTTTTTCGGTACGAGAAATCTAGACCTATTTTCTCTTAACCTATTGCTGTAAGTGGTCGTATTCCCCTGATTACGAGAGTGTTTTGTCGAATTTTCGACAAGCAAAGGAGACCAATGTCTGGAAACAAAAAAATATGATGACTCGGTCAAGGAGATGATTATCAAAAGCGGTAATCCAAACCTTCTTCCTCACTTAACAATCCCAAGAACTACCGCAATAACCTGGATTAGAAACGCCAAAAGAAAAATTAAGGTGACTGATGTTGGAATAGAAAAGGCGCTGGAGAATAAAATTGAAAGGTTAGAGTCCGAACTCAAACTGGAGAGAACAAAAAACCTCTTCATGAGAGAGTATATAAAAAACCTCTCAGGACTTAGGAGAATCGTAAATGAAAAGAAAAACCGTGAGTTGATTGTAAACACAATCGAAAAATTTAATTCTTTAGTGTCAAGAAATAAGCTCTGCCAGCTTATATGTATAAGGCCAACTAAGCTTTTCAGATTAAGGGTAGAGGTTAAGGGCTGTCCAAGGGTAGCGTTTAATCGTTGTAAAATTCTTTCTCCTAATCAGGTGACTTTTAGATAGCATGAAAAAATTCAAGAGCTTATAAATGATCCTCAGCTTAGGCACTTATCAGTTAGAGGTCTTCAGTATCACGGGTTTAGAAGCTCTGAACTTTATTTTGGATATGATACTTGGAGGAAGTATGTGTACGAGTTTAAAAACGAGTAAAAGGAAAGTCTAAAAAAAGGTTTCGATCAGGGGTTCGTGCAAGTAGGACCAACGAAATGTGGCATATGGATATTACTATTTTTAAACTCACTAACGGCAAAAAAGCTTACCTTCAAGTTTTAATGGATAATTACTCGCGCCGAATTATTAACTGGGAGTTGAGTCATTCAAAATCGAAGGCCCTAACAATTAAAAATCTTAGGAGTGTTTTACAAGAGGTACAGGCTAGGTATTTATTAACCGACGCAGGCGGTGAAAATATAAATCATGAAGTGAAGAAGGTTCTTTTAGGGAAAAACATTATCGGTCTAATCGTTTGTTTGGAAAAATTACGCGAGCAGTAGATACCTTTAATAAGACCCCAAACCCTATACTTGAGGGGGCAACCCCCAATGAAATTTATCATGATGTATTAAGTAAGGAGTTCTTAATTTCCGAGCTAAAGAGAAATCGCCAACAATGGAAGAGGAGGTCGTCGCAAGCAACCTCTTGTTTTCACAGAGAGTGGTGTTGCAATGCTATTGAGTGTATTGAAGTCAGGACGAGCAGGATGCATTGAATGGCGAAGCTTTTGACCTCTCACCGGTTAATCTTTGCCGGAGTCGTTATGAATTTTGAACTAGAGCAAATTAAAGAAATGATTTATGTGATACGCGGGCAGAAGGTTATGCTGGATAGTGACTTAGCAAAACTTTATGGTGTTGAAACAAGGTTCTTAAATCAGGCTATTAAAAGGAACTTGAGAAGGTTTCCTGACGATTTTATGTTTAGATTAAGTATCGCAGTTCGATAGTCGTCCACTTCGGGGCACCATTCTTTTAAAGTTAAAAAGCCCAGTTTAACCCACTGTGCTTTTTTTATTTCAGCCACTTACATTTTTACCAAAATTCGTTTGTCTTTAGATTTTGCGTGCGCTTAATTATCTATAAAAAAACGTTATTCATTACAACTAGATTGAGATTAGAAGGAGTATAAGCTTAGTCTTTCCCATTATTACCTCCGAAAGAGAGCAAAACAGAGCGTCGCTTTACTCCTGT
>Ga0129324_10001362_pt1 | contig 15822 bp, 14 predicted proteins | sample CPBDNA_7_FD_96879 | JGI IMG/M metagenome (GOLD analysis project Ga0129324, IMG submission 96879) | Freshwater to marine salinity gradient microbial communities from Chesapeake Bay, USA - CPBay_Spr_15_0.2_DNA | ecosystem: Environmental > Aquatic > Marine > Coastal | place: USA: Chesapeake Bay... | reverse complement strand
TCTCGGCCAATTCATGGTCATCTCCTGGCGCAAAGTAATAGGCAGCATCTCCGCCAACTTCAGGAAGTGAAGAAGTATCAGCCAGGACCAACGGGCACCCGCACGCAAGTGCCTCAACTGCTGGTAAACCAAAACCTTCATACCGTGAAGGAAAGACTGTGACCAATGCCTGTGCATAAACAGAAGGCATATCACTGTCGGGAATTGACCGTTGCGCAATTCGGTGAGCAATCCCCAATGCCGTCGAATGTTCACGTTCCCGTTTGGTGAGTGGACCGCCACCAACGAGAAACAGTGTGATTTCAGGAAAATCTTGCGCCACCTGAGCGAAAGCCCTGAGCAGTGTCTCACCATCTTTGTAGCTACCACGATTGCCAACGTGTAATACATACGGCTCTGGCAAACCCGGCAATTGTGCCGCTGCCGAATTGAACTGCGATCCAACACCCGGGTACGCAATTGTCACCGGCGCATGAATATCGGGATACGCTTTAAGCAGGTCATTTCGAGTTGATTCGGATATGCACACCACGTGGTCAGCCCGTTGAACGTATTTATGCTTCTCTGTCAAAAAATCCATGCGACGCCGCGTTTGTGGTAAAAGCTCCGGGATCATGTCATAAATCGTGACCACCCTGCGCGCGCCAGGATGCCCACCCAATCCACGGGGCAAATAGAAGGTGTTGTGAACAACCTCGACTGGGCTTTTCCGATTACCCCGCAGAAAGTACCGCGCGAGGGCCGAATACGAACCACCCGCACGAGTTGCCTTCAGTGCGTGAGCCAGCTCTAAATCACCGAGGAGATACTCATTCACGACGGCTGCCCCTAAGGGTTCCACACTGACACCGAGTGAGGGATCCCGGACAAATGCGCTTGCCTTCTCGTAAAACAGGCGCGAAATGCCACCAAATGGCTGGATGGCAAAAATTTGCTCATCGAGGGCAACACGCACTCCGATAGTCTAGTAATGGGTCCCTTAGGGCATTATTGGCAATCTTATGCGCACACTAATGGTGGTTCCTTGCTTCAACGAAGCCTCTCGCTGGGACTCGGCCTATTGGACGCATATGACGGCGCTGCCGGACATTGATTGGGTCTTTGTCGACGACGGATCCGCCGACGCCACGCCAGGAAAATTAGCCAATTTCGTGTCAAGTCAATGTGAAGGTGGGAAATCCGTTTCGCTCCTGGTTTTGCCCACGAATGTCGGTAAAGGCGAGGCTGTGCGAGCAGGATGGCTGTCCCGCTCACCTCGAAATTACGATGCCGTTGGTTTTCTCGACGCTGATGGTGCGTTCAAACGCCAAGATGTCGAGCGAATCATGGCTGAATTTGACGCTTATGTTTTCAACTCAACTTTCGATGCCGTGTGGAGTTCAAGGGTTGCCCTATCAGGACGCCTTATTGAGAGACAGACTTCCCGCCATTACATTGGCCGAGTTGTCGCTACCTTTTTGAGCATGGGCGGCAATTCCATTCCCTATGACACGCAATCGGGATTGAAGCTATTTGCGGCAACCCCCAGTCTTTGGGACTCCCTCGAATCCCCGTTTGACACCCGATGGCTTTTTGAGATGGAGATAGCCGCGAGATATCTGAAGACCACTGGTGGTGAACTTGCCATTTGGGAAATGCCACTGGACTACTGGAGAGACATTGCTGGCTCCAAAATAGGCTATGGCGAAAGCATAAGAATTATGCGTGAACTAATTAAAGTTAAGTCGGTTCAGAAAAATTCTCGCAATTCACTTCCGCAGGATTCACAACCTGACTCGCCATAAATGCGGCAAGGACCAGTAACCACCAGGGTTCCGAGGGCACAATCCAACCATGATCAGATTGAGTTAAACCAACAACTAGAAAGACTGTTACAACTGCCAACGGAAGTATCCGATTGGAACGTGCCGCTTTCGCACTTGCGAGAAATACAAGCAAAAGTGCAGCTGACATGGTGAGGAGCGGAATCACACCATACATCGTCAGGACATCAAGAAAAATATTGTGAGCATTCGTTTGGCTGATTAATGGGTCTGCTAACACTTTCCCCGAATTCCCTACTCCAATCCAAGGACTTTCGAGCCAAAGGTCATAAAAAGCTGGCCAATAACTGGTTCGCCCGGTCAGATTTGGCGAGGCAATAAGCGCTGCCAGTGCAGCGATGATTGCAATAACACCAACGATCAATGCTCGAATTTGCCACTGCACCTTTATTGAGAGCCCGTTATTGCCAAGCAAGAGAACTATTGCAAGACCGATGACGGCAGCTACAAATGACACCCGACTGCTGGTCAGTAGCAAAGTCAATCCGCCAACTACTACAAAAACGAGACCCGAAAACTTCCGCAAACTGGCTCCCATGACAACCAGATACGCTCCCATTACGCCGGTCATTGCGTTGTGACCCATTGGACCCGGCCACCAGTATTCCGGCCCGAGGGAACCACTCAAAGGCAACCAATAGTGTTGCGGTTCATAGTCAACAAGAAATTCGCCGATAGGCGCAATGTCAATAATTCCCAGCATTTCAAATAATCGAGTCGCAGTTAATATGACAACGAGCAACCACCCGGTGAAAACAAAAGCGAACCGGCACTGGTCAAGACTTGGTGACTTGAGGACCAACAGGATGAGAATTGGCGCGTATGTCCAGACACTGTGAGGGAAAATATCCCCATGGAGTATTGAGGTAAGCAGCACTACGAGCCAAGTCATGATCAGCAATGACACAAAACTCAGTAGGCGTTTACTCATGTTTACATTCCACGGCGCAAAAATCCACAAGATGACTGCTGAGAGAAATCCAATTAGCTGTACGGAGATTCCCGGTGGCTGATCTTTGAGCAAAGGAAGGTCCTGAAAATTGTACTGCCACAAATACTGAGCATAAGCTGCAAAAATAATGGTGAAACTCAGTGCACCTAGGTACCACTTAGGTGAGAGTAGATTCATTGGCTCAGAATCCGTCGTACCGGCGTTGTCTCGTAATCCTCACGCAATAAATCATGGTTGAGCAACTCGTCCACCATTTGCCTAATTTGATCCACCGGTCGCTCAAACAGCTCAGCCAGATCAGCTACTGAATGGTGGCCATCGGCATACGCCAAAATATTAGTCCTGAGCATGACTTGATCAGGAGTCGATTTCTTCTGAATTAAATGGTACAAGCCTCTCCTGCCCAGTTGGGGCTCACCTAATTGAGTAGCGGTGAGCACCAATTCTGACTCAAAAATATCAATGCACTCCCTAGCTACATCGAAACCACCCTGCAAACCCGAGGGTGTCACAACATTCGCCAGGTCATCCAAGCTGGTGTGGTACTCCGGGTAATCCCCATACCTGCTGCGCATAAGTGAAACCATGGGCAGGTCTACCCCGGGCGCACCGTAATGGCGCTCGTCACTCCCACGTTCTAAGTATGAAAAGAATCGTGGATTCGCACGGGATGCCACTACTCGTTGAGCCACCCGATCAACACGAAGGTGTCCATTCCGCGACGCCAGATAGGAGGTTGCGCGATCGTCGCCAATACAGGTCAAATTGAAGGCTGCTACAACATTTTTCTGCAAAACTCCAAGGTTGTTGCTGGCGTACACAATGGCACCAATAGTTTCTGGAGCCCACACAAACCTGTAGCTGTAGTGCCGGTTCGGTAATGAATTCACGTAATTCGCAAGTGCGGCGGCAACGACTGGTCCTGATAATTCGTTGTTGGCAATGCTTGGGTGGCACACATAAGTGGAAAAAAATATTTCATCTGTCGATTCGCCTGGGATTAAAATTTCGCCGTAGGTTAACGAACCATCAATAAAATCCGAATCAATCTTGACTTGGTAGAGGCCTTCAGGGAGAGCCACTCTTTGTTCGTGTGTCAAACACAATCCCCACGTTCTGTTGTAATAGCTGGTGACATACGGAATAGCCGTTGGTTCCTCCGGAATAGAGTGAAGGTGCGGCTCAAGTTCCTCCAGAGTAAGAGTTGCATCAACTGGCTCAGAATATCCAACAACGTGGAGATTATTAGTAGCGTAATCTACAATTACTTGTCCATTGGGATCAATCAACGTTGCAGATCTCATTACCCACTCCTCTGGTACCACCCAGTCGAAAACCTGGGTGCCAGTAGGAACCTCAGTCTGCATGAGCCCTGGCACCTCAGATGACAAAACATCCAGCGTTTGCCGCAGGCCCTCGCCAGTAATGCTCCGGTGAAATGGCCATAGAACCTTGGCCAGGTTATGCATCCAGACGCCGTCTTTACATTGAATCTGATTCCTCTCAGGATTCATGTATTACGCCTGCACCTTTAATTGAGATCTCAAAACTTAATCTCTGAGGAATCAGTGATTCAAATTTATTCTGACGTTCCCGTGGTACATAGAAGGCGACATACCCACTCCCCCCGGCACCAAGCAGTTTCCCCCCGGTCGCCCCAGCCTTGAGACCAAGTTCATAGAGCGAATCAATCTCGGAATTCGAAATATTCTCCGCAATCTCACGTTTGATCATCCAGCCTTCATGGAGCAGGGGGCCTAATGCATCTAGGTCCTCGACCAACGCCTTACGGCCCTCGGGCACAAGAGCCACCAATTTCTTTGTGAGGAGGTGCGTGCGGGAATTGAACTGCATGCTCTGCCCCTGTTCTTTGAGCATTTTCCCAGCACTTCTAGGAGCTCCGACCGGAACTAGGTAAATATTATCTTGGACGTTCTCCAATTGCTCCTGACTCAAATTTATTGAATGTGCCGCAACCGAGCCTTGGTTGAATTCAAGGACATTGATTCCTCCGAGAGCGCTTGCCCACTGATCTTGATAACCAATTGGCTCGTTGAGGACACCTATTTCAATCTCGCAGGCTTCCTCAGCTAACGCACTTGGTGATCGATGTAACGACTTCAGACCATCAACGAATGCCAAGCTCGCCACCGTGAAACTAGATGAAGAACCCAACCCTGTGCCCGCTGGAACATCCGACATGACAGCGATATCCATGTTATTGATTTGATGACGCTTGAAAACCACCCTTGCAATCGGGTGCTTCAATTGGCTTGGGTCGAGAACTTCCTCAGTTTTCGAGTACTTTAAAAGGATTCCCTCTCGGTGCGTAAATGGGTGGCCGATAATAAAAATGCGCCGATTGATGGCAAAACTTAAAACTGCTCCTTGATCAAACTCGAGGAATGACGGTAGATCTGATCCGCCCCCGAACAAGCTGACCCGTAGAGGGGCCTGAGCGATCAGCACGTTAATTCACTTATCGCAAAACAAACCGCGTTTACAGTGTCCGGAAAGCAAATGTGGTCTCCTGCTAATTCACACGAGTCTGAAACATGAACAAAGTTGGCCTCAACACTAGTTGCTAGGCCTTGATCCCTGACAGTATCTCCAATTACATAACTGCTCTGCAGATTGATCCCATGCGCTAATGCGGCCGTGAGCACCATTTCATTAGATGGTTTTCGGCAGTTGCAGGGAATCTTCAGTGATAAGATCTCACCTTTGAATCCAGAATCAGGATGGTGTGGGCAGTAAAAGTAGTCGTCAACAAATGCCCTATTGCTCGCGAGCTGTCGGTCAAGTGCAGCTCTGATTTCTTCATGATCCTGGAAGGTTATGTAACCTTTCGCAATCCCAGGCTGGTTTGTTACCACCATTACTGGGATGCCTAAGGTGTTTGCCTCAGAGATTGCGCCCGCCACGCCTTCAATCATGTGGTAGTCCGAGGCTCGATAAATCTCCGGTTGAACCGGATTAAGAACCCCATCTCGGTCCAGGAAAATAGCCGAACGAGGCGAGCTATTTCCTCGACGTTCAAATATTCCAGTGTCAACGTCAGCCCGGGCACGTGAGAGTCGATCCGGGGTTCCCGTGTCTTTCAAGTAATGACTTGAATTGTACGTGAACAGATCATTGTGGCGGGCAGCTAGCGCTAGCAGATCGGACCCAATGTCCTTTGCTTGGGAATACTCCATGAGAGCGGAATTACTCACAATGAACAACCCCGCAGAGGACATGTTGGGAATGCCACCTGAAGGTTCACCTTTCGCGGATACGACAACATTGCCAGCAAAATTTTCATAGACCAAATCGCTGTCTTCCGGGTGTGTGCTGGGATGGACGATTGCACCCACATTTTTATCGCTACTCTCAAAAGCTTCAAGGAACGGTTGCAGTGGAAGCTTTGCAAGAACATCTCCTAGGAGAACCAGGTAAGTGTCAAAGTCCGTTTCCTGCCCTACCGTCTTTATGGCGTTGAAGGTCCCCCGAGGCAGTTCCTCATGAATGATCTCAATCTTGAAATTTGTGTTGTGAATCGATTCGACAAGGCACTTAACTTCGGACCCTAAGTGCCCCGTCACGACAAATATCTGTTCAATTTCCGTTGTTTCAATAAGACTCAACTGCCATTCGAGGAGCGACTTTCCGCCGATCACCTGCGCGACTTTTGCCACCATCGGATCAGCAGACCGTGTGCCTTTGCCACCTGCGAGAATCACAGCGCATGTTTTCATGTCGGCTCAATCTCGAGGGCAAGTTCCTCAGCCGCCAGGCGAACTGCCTGGCGCGAAGTCAGATCGATTGTGAATCCCGTGCTCCGCATCAAGCTCGAATCAAATTCATACTTCGGGATATCCCCGATCCAGCCAATTGACTTATTCTCAAAATGAATCATGGGATCAACTTTGAGAGCAGCGGTAACTTCACGAGCAATCTCTTTGACCGTAATCGTGTCCGTCGGTCCTAGATTGACGGTCATAACTTCACCTAGGTTCAATTGTTTTCGGAAATATTCCATTGCCTTGACCAATTCGCCTGCGTGAACATATGGCTTTTGCTGATTTCCGTCGCCAAGCACCTGTAACTGACTTGGGTCTTGGCGCAATTTGTGAACGAAATCAAAAATTACGCCGTGCGTGGCCAACGAACCCACCACGTTTGGAAACCTTGTGATCAGAATTGCTGTCTCAGGATTTGCGGTTGCGAAAGTGCGCAGGACGTATTCACTCGCCAGTTTTGCTCGCCCATACCAACTCACTGGCTTGTTGAAACCATCTACTGATTCTGCAATAGGTCCTTCAACTTGCCCGAAAATGGCAGAAGATGACGCAAATACGATTTGGGAGACTGGATGGGCTTCACATGCTTGAGCAACCGAAATAGTGGTCATAAGGGTGTCCCCAAAATCAAGGCTTGCATCGGCTACCCCTGCAGAAATATCGCTGTTGGCTGCCAGGTGGTACACAACTTCAGGTAGGAACGCCTGAAGCGCCTCGAGAATGAACTCGGGATCTTGTGAATCGCCCTGAAAAAAAGGACCCTCAAACAACCCTGTTGAGTCGGGGACGCGGTCCAGAACCGCGACATTCAAGCCCTCAGCTAGCAAATAGCGGACCAGATTGCGACCAATGAAGCCAGATCCACCAATAATTAGAACTCGCACCATAGGAGTCTATCCACATCCCATCTGCGTCTACTGCAAAGATGAAGACATGCCTTTTCCCGTGTCAGTTCAGATTTGCACCCTCAATGAGGCTGACAATATTGAGGCGTGTCTGACGTCGGTATTTAGCAACGACCCAGAAGAAGTACTGGTCATCGATGGAGGTTCAACTGATGCCACTCGTGAAATTTCTCAAAGAATGGGCGCTCGAGTTCTCAATCCGGGCCGCCTTGGTCTCGGACCTTCGAGGAAACTTGGCTATACGGCCGCAACAACCCAATACGTTGCCTTCGTGGACGCAGACGATCGAATTCCCCCCTACTGGTTGAGGGACATGATCTCCGAGCTTGAGGCAGGAAAGTACTCTGCCTTGCAGAGTTCCCTAAGGACAGCGAATACCGAGTCATGGTGGGGTCGAGGGTGGGACGAATATTTTCAGGAAAGCGTCAAACCAACCAGTGACACCAACATTGTGGGAAGACCAGCATTATTCGTAACGAAAGACTTGCAGTCGGACGACACTGATTTTGAATCACTGGATGAAGACACTCACATGTCTCGCGCATTTGAACAGCGGGGGCTTAGGCAGGGAATTGGAACGCCAGTGGCTCACCGCCTGTGCGAGGAAACCTGGGCTGAAAATTCTAGAAAATGGCGGTCCTACGGAGAGGGCTATGCAAAATTTGCCCGCATGAATCCCGACCGGCGGGCAGCGCTTCTCAAACATGTACTCTTGACCATTCCCATTACGAGATCAGCACGTCCGATTACGCGCGGGGCCATCTTTCAACCGTTGTTTGGCTTACTCATGTCGTCCCAAATTTCCTACGAATGGTTTCGGCAAAGCATTTTTAACCCCGGCAAATAAGCTGCGCCGAAACTCACTATCTTTTTCCGCATGCGAGCTTGCCCAAAACAACCATGCTTTTGAAAATCTGTCCGCGAGGAATCTTTGACTCGCCGGCCCCTCTATCCATGAAGTGAATGGGCACCTCACCCAGAGTTACGTTCGCCTTCTTTAAGTCATAGATGCTTTCAAGGAAAAAAGCATAGCCTTCATCGTGAGATGCTTGATCTAATCTGGCGTCGACAGCAACTGGGTGAAAAGCCCTCATTGAAGTCTTGCATTCAGTGAGACCCGTCGGTATCAGTGTCCGGGCCAATAAATTCCCGCCAAGCCTTGTACTCACTCTTTCCTTCTCCGAACCGAGTTCCGATAACATAGTCGAAGTCGAATAGAGCGCTCAAAAGGATGTGTAACTCCACCGGCCTATTTGACAGTTCGGCATTCAAAGTTACAAGCGCATCGTAATTCCCGTGACGAAATTCCCTCATGCCCAATCGGTGTGCAGACGCCAAGCCTAATTTCTCGGTTTGGCTCATCAAACGGGGTTGCGTGAAGCGAGTGCCTAATTCCTTAAGAATCCGAGTCATACCGTCAGGTGAGTTATCATCAACCTCCAAAATATCGGCCTGTGGTAGCGACTCATGAACTCTGTGAGCCCGCTCAGCGATGTTTCCTGCCTCGTTGCGAGTGGCCGTCGAAAAAAGGACGCGACACCCTGATAAATGCACATTGATTTCGTAGTCCCGCGCGTGAGCATTGTTCCGGACTCAAGTCTCAGGCTATAAATCATGAATCAATCCTCCTAAGATGCCTTCGGTTTAGGTCCAATCGGGAATCTCGCTGAGCCGACCAAAGCCCAGTGAGTCATTAAACCGTTATGAAGCCTCTTTGCAGATCATCAAATCGAGATTCGAACTGGATCGATATTGACTCGCATTCGAAAAACCTGGTGAACCTCTATTGGCTAGATGGTCTCACAGACAAAGTTTGGGAATGCCAAGTCACTCAAATTTCACGGAAAAGCTGCGGTTCGCTGTAAAAACGGCAATAGCCAGTATGGTTCGTACCCGTGGGACATACAGAGATGATCGCAGAGAAGCTCCGATTGAACACGTGGCACTCATTCACCAATACCTACGTGATATTCACTTGGTGGTCGAAGTTATCCCGTTCCTTGGAAAATGCACCTCGCAGGTCGCGCATAATTCTCTTCACCCTGGTTGCCCTTCTCGGTATTTCCGGCAGACTGTGGGCGCAAACCAAACCAAGTAATTTTGACTTTAATGTCTGGCTTACCGCATCACAGTCTCTCTTAGATGGCAATAATCCCTACGCACTTGCTCAATTCAATTATGGTCCTTCGTGGTTGGCCATCATCACAGGACTCCAATCAGTTAGCAGTGACACGGCGCAATTTCGACTGTTTATAGAAATATTTTTGATTGCAGTCGACTCGGGAATTGCTTACATTTTGATCCGAAAGCATTATTCACTTGCTGGAATCGTATTTTTCCTGTCGCCAATTGGCATCGCCATAAGCGGCCAGCACCAGCAAATTGACAATATTGCGATATTGACAGCGCTTGTAGCAGTAGTTATCGCCTCAAGGTCCGAGTCAGATCGACTTACTCGTTCGGACTTCGTCGCAGCGTTGCTTATTGGTTTATCACTTTCCATTAAGCATGTTTTTCTTTTGCTCCCCGTTTGGTTTCTCATGCGCCCTAATCCAATTGCCAAGCGTCTTACGTTTTTTATAGTTCCCTACTTGATATTTGGACTGTCATTGGCCATTCCTTTTTTATCCGCTACCGAGACGGTTATGAGGACCATGGTTCAATACGGTGGAGCAAATAATTCCCCGGTTTTGTACTTTTTACTTCCAGATCAGTTGATGCCTTGGATCATTTCAGTCGATGGTACGAAAATTTTCTTTGCCGCCGCACTCATTTTTTCAGGTTTTCTGTTCCGTAAAGTTCGCCTCTTTGAATTTACTTTGATTTATACCATCACTGCCGTTGTATTTTCGTGGTCAATCGTCAATCAGTATTTAGCCGTTCCAATTGCTGCCATTGCCATCTGGATGAATATTGGATTTCTAATTTGGCTTATCATGTCATCTATTTATCTCTGGGGCGAAGCCACAACTATCAATTTCCCGTTAGTTAACTTAATACAACCCCACACATTCCTTGAATTTGACGTGGTTGCCAGAGACTTATTCCCGTACTTCTTTCTTGGGTGGCTGTTAATTGTGGGATACCGGAATAAACTTCCCAAACAGCCTGAAAGTCCTCACCCTCCAGACTAATTCAGTATGTTTCTTATTCCTTTGAATGCCCCGAAAGCGAAATATTTTAGATAACTAAACAGCGTGCAAATGAATTCACGTAAATACTCTCTACCTCTTGGTTGATAGATAGCTTTGCGAGCTTGATGAAACTCCCAAATTCCTTGAAGCCTTTTTTTGGATGAAACACCACCTAATTTGAATACTGCGACCTCGATTGGGACATAGAGGTACGGAATTTTTCGGCTCAAATCGATAAATGCTTTGTAATCCCCTGCAACATTCAAAGTTTCGTCAAATCCTCCAATACCAATCAGACTCTCGCGCGGAGTGAATGTTCCTTGGTGTGGCGGAAACCTGCCCTTGCAGAAATAGTTTGATCGTTCTGCTTCGAAAACGAATGGTTCAGGAACCACTTCAGAACCATTTTCACCAACGAAGCACACATCACCGTAAAGCGCTGTTGTGGCGCGTAATGACTGTGAACTATCAAATATCTTTTGGAGGACGGTGCTATCTTTGAAAAAGTCACCTGCGTTTAGAAAATAAATATAAGGTGCCTCACTCAACTTGAGGCCCAGGTTCATTGCGGAAAAGACGCCCTCCGAGGTAGCCCATGCATATTTCGTTTTGACTCCATTTTGATTCCCCCAATCTCTCGCGTTCAGGGGTTCGTCAGAGCTGTCGATGGTAATCCATTCAAAATCCGTAAATTTTTGAGTAAAGAGAGAGGCCTCTGTGGCTAAGTAACCCTCAGTGTCATTCATAACCACTGTCACCACTGACAGCCAAGGCTTTTTCCCAGTCTCAGTCATCTTGCATTCTAGATTTGCTTAACAAATACGCGGCCAGAGAAGTCGATCGGCATGACGAGTGGACGTGCACCAAGTTGCTGAAAGTAGTCGTCAACTGCCTTTCTTGCTCCTTTCCAATGGCCATAGTCATCAAGGATGCACACACCTCCCGGGACGAGTTTGGGGTATAAAATTTCCAGTTCCGCTTTAGTGGATTCATACCAGTCAGTATCAAGCCGTAAGAGAGCAATCCGCTCTGGTGCAGTTTCTTGAAGGGTAACGGCAACATCTCCTTTCACGAATATCAAATTTCCCTGTGAATAACCCGTTCTGAATAGATTGGTCTCAACATCCTCAATGCTGGCAACACACCAAACATTATTTCCATCCGCTACATCGGTCGACTCAAGAAGTTGCGCAGCAGTGACTCCAGCGACTGAGTCCACGTCGTGACTAGTCGGTGCGGTCATTCCTTCAAAGGTGTCATACAGCCAAATGCGGCGCTCCGGGGCATTCAACTTCTGAAGCTGGGCAATCATGGCCATGACACTGCCGCCACGCCACACGCCGCACTCGACGAAATCACCTGTCACTTTATTTTCGTGAACGTATTCAACCGCACGCAAAAGGCTCCAAATTCTCTCGGGGCTTGTCATAGTAAACGGACGAACAGAGTTAATGACGGAGCGGTCCTGGGATGTCGCTTCAACAGGAAGTCGGTTTTCAAGTGTTGAGACTCTCGATATAGATAACCCAAATCGTGAGGCTGTTTTCCCCACAAAATCCTCAATTGGCCTGATCATTTGCCCACCTTACTGCTGCGAGGGATATGCATGGAGCCTTGAACGATCGGCGCGGGATCAACCACCCAAGATGAACCTGAGCCAAGTACGCCTTTCAGATATAAATTCATGATCGCTTGATTGAGTTTCCAGTCAATGGGAATTACCGGCCTCATGGGAATGGTTTCAAACTCCTCAAGCAGTCTTTGGGCGAAAGCACTGCTATAAAGGATTGCGCAAACGGTATTTGTCACGGGTTTAGTAGTGGCAAGGATTTTAGAGTTAGAACCCCAATTTCCAATCTGGCTGAATTCGGCTTCGATTCCCAACCTGCTGGAGCTAAACGACTCAGACAGATTCACGTAACTTGCATCAGGATTACTTGCAATGAAAGTGGCAATCTCACTCGCAAACTTACTGTGCGATTCAACATAGGCATCGTCTTCAAGAATCAGTACCCAGTCAGCTTCTGCATCAGTAGCGGCTTTCAGCAATGACAGGTGCGCTAACTCAATATTTGCTAGGCGAATTAACATCCGGGCACCGGGGCCTGATTCGGACTTATTGCTTTCCCACGGTGGCGTGAACTTTAAGTACCTATACAGCTTACGTGCTTTCATGAACCATGCCAGTTGCCATCGAGAGAGTTCCGGATTCAGGTACACTCGCCAATCGGATTCAACTCCTAACTCCGCATTGATGCTAGCGCGAATTTCATGGTGACCCAAAGGAAGCTCGGAAGGAATCAATAAATTTTGCGAGCAGATTTCCAACGAGACATTAAAATCAGCAAGATCACTTGAACGAAGTAGATCAACTACCTGTGCGGCAAGTCCTCGCGGACCGGCAGATTGTGGGTAGCGCGAACCCGGGTAAGTGACCAGGCCAATAAAGACTCTGGTCTTCATAGCAACCTGGCTGTGCTCTTGTTAATTGGCATTAGTGACTAGATTAGTCCTGTGCCAACTGAGAACACACCCAAGTCCTCTGATAGAAGTGGCGAACGCACTGGTCGGGGCATTCAAGATTTTGAATATCAGGGAGTCAAATTAGCTGTGCGGGAATCCCTCAGCCTTCTGGCCCCCGGGCGCCGCCAAAAACTAATCGTCATCGCAGCAATTCAGATTTCACTCGCACTCCTTGACCTCGTTGGTATCACGTTGCTCGGGTTGCTTGCTGCCGTTGCTGTTTCCGGTGTGGGCGCAACCGACATGCCCAGTATCGTTCAGCGTGGCGTTGACTTCCTTGGCCTTGAAGGTCTGACTGTTTCACAATTGTCGGTCATACTTGCCCTGGCCGCTGTTAGCGTTCTTGTTGGGAAAACAGCAATGTCGGCCTATATTTCACGTCGCATCTTCCGTTTCTTAGCCAACCAGCAGGCCGATGTCTCGGCGAAATTGACTCGGGAATTTTTGAGCCGACCCCTGATGGAAGTCCAGAAATGGACCACCTCGGAAGCCACCTATGCATTGGGTGGTGGGGTGGGGGCTGCAACCGTGGCAGTCCTGGGTGCAGCAATTATCATCGCGTCTGAGATTTTTCTCTTTGCTGTCGTGATACTCACACTACTTTTTGTTGATCCGGTCACCACACTCGCCGCAATCGCGATATTCGGAATAGCTGCATTGGGCATGCACCGTTCACTCGCAATTCGAGGTGCACGAAACTCTGTCATAATCACGGAAGGCTCAGTCGACACACTTTCAGCAGTCTCAGAAGCGCTGCATACCTACCGCGAAACTATCGTGCTTAGTCGACGAGAACTTTATATTGGCCGCTACCAGGCAATTATTGGGAAGGTAGCCAGAGCAAATGCGAGTAACGCATACCTTATGGAAGTTCCAAAGTACATATTGGAAGCGACGCTGTACCTTGCAGTGTTGCTATTAGCAGTTAGTCAGTTTCTCACCAAAGACCTTGGTGCTGCGGCTGCAACTGTCGCATTATTCCTGGCGGCAGGTTCAAGAGTTGTGCCAGCACTTTTGCGATTGCAAGGTGCAACGATTACCATTCGGAACTCATCCATTCAGGCACAACCAACCTTCTTTTTGCGAGATGCGCTCGAAGCAACAACTGCTGATGGTGCAGTGATTGAGCGTTCCATGAATCCAATTAGCGCGTTGCAGCTCCGAGAGCGTGTTGCTGCTGGGCACGGTGACTTTTCTGCTCGTGTTGAGGTTCACAATGTGAGTCTCACGTATTTCAATGCAAGCGAACCCGCTCTCTATGCCGCATCGCTGACCGTGGAACCGGGTTTTTCAGTAGCCCTAGTTGGAAGCACTGGTGCCGGGAAGTCAACGCTAGCGGACACAATTATTGGCGTCCTCGAACCTGACGAAGGAACGGTAACTCTTGGTGGACTCCCTCCGCGCGAAGCAATTGCTCAGTGGCCTGGTGCCGTCGCCTACGTCCCACAGAATGTCGCTTTGGTTTACGGGTCTGTTCGAGCAAATGTAGCCCTGGGGCTTCCTCTGGACGCAATAGACGATGACATGGTTTGGGAGGCCCTCGAGCGGGCGCATTTGGCCGACTACCTCCGGGAGAGTCGAGCGGGAATTGAGACATCTATTGGCGAACGCGGGGTCAGGCTTTCCGGCGGGCAGCGCCAGCGGCTGGGTATTGCACGTGCTTTATACACGCGCCCAAGACTTCTCGTTTTGGATGAAGCCACGAGTTCACTTGACTCGGAGACCGAACAAGCGATTGTGAGCACGCTCCAGGAACTGGAAGGTGATGTAACGACAATCACCGTTGCCCACCGATTAGCGACAGTCCGCCATGCGGATCAGGTTGTTTATCTTGAGAATGGTGTCATCATGGCCAAGGGGCGGTTTGAGCAGGTTCGGAGCCAAGTCCCCGATTTTGACCGACAGGCTTCCCTACTCGGGTTGTAAGAAAACAGGTGGTCGTCACTTTGCAGTGAGCCATTTGAAACGCTTGTTTAGATACCAATCGCTCAGTTTGCGCGCCACCGAATTTGCCTCCGAAACGGTCTCCCCGTCGATCACAATCTCTCGGGACGGACTCCAAGTCAACCATTCGTAGTTAAAGCCCCTTCGCTGCATCATCAGGCCATATGGCAAAGCGGCATTCGGATTTGGTTCCGGGGGTGAGTCCAAAGCCGGTGCAATTTCCGATTCAGTAGAAATTTTAACCCCAAAACCAAGCTGGTCGTAAGCTGACGGACCCATGATTACCACCGGGCGGCCAAGAAAAGCTGCCTCGACACCAGAGGTGGAACCATAGGTGAAAATTACGTCAGCCGCTCGCATAAGTGCGTACGAGTCCACCGGTGACTGTGGATCGATATGCAGGTCGACCCCAGCACTTTCGACCATTTCCGTCCAGCGGGCCAAGTCATCAGCCGGCTTTATCCGCATGTGTGGGTGTGTGCGAACCACAAGCTTGGTACCTGGGCGTTGGGAACATGCTCGGGCGAGTGCCCGAACTGATTCCTCCTGCGATTTGAGGTGCTGATCCCAATCCAAGTCCAGTTCAACAATTTCGTCGCCTGACGAGCTAAAGAACACTACAAGTTGGTCTGCCTCGGGTAATTCGCCGAGGTGGCCCTGCTCTTGCTCCCCAAGAAACAACTCAATTCCTGGTTCAGCGTGCCCCTGCCGGTTTAGAAACCACTTGATCGCGGTTGGCTCGAAATCCGCTTGATAATC
>Ga0129324_10001358_pt1 | contig 15857 bp, 16 predicted proteins | sample CPBDNA_7_FD_96879 | JGI IMG/M metagenome (GOLD analysis project Ga0129324, IMG submission 96879) | Freshwater to marine salinity gradient microbial communities from Chesapeake Bay, USA - CPBay_Spr_15_0.2_DNA | ecosystem: Environmental > Aquatic > Marine > Coastal | place: USA: Chesapeake Bay... | reverse complement strand
GGCGCCAAATGTCCCCACAACTTGTGCACCAACAGGGAACCTGGGATTGAGTGACTCCGTGACGGTTCCCACCGATCCGGCTCGCATGATTGCGCCAATTTCTACCGGGGGAAGGTAGGAGGGTCGGTCGTCGAGCCAGCCGCGCATCGCAGGGTCGAGTGAGATGTATTCCACGCGAACGCTGAATTCACCCGGGGCAAGGGCTGGCAGTTCCTCCGACTCGATTGCCCATGTGTCAGAGTTGGGAACTCCGGTGGGGCGTTGGGCAAGACGGACGGCGCGAAATGAGGTCATGGCCGCAAGTAAACCGCATGGGATGTCATTTTGCGAACGAATTGGTCCTTGTGCGCGCGTTGAAGTGGAGCACTAGCCTTGGCTCGCTAGTAATACCCGAGCGAAAGTCTGAGGGAATGGCTGAAAAGCTGCGTGTTGATATCTGGTCAGACGTTGTGTGCCCGTGGTGCATGATTGGAAAGGCTCATCTGGAACGTGGGATCGAACAGTCCGGAATCGAAGTCGATATCTATTGGCGGGCTTTTGAACTGGACCCCAACGCGGTCGCCGACTGCTCGACGAGCATGGTTGAGGCGCTGGCAGTGAAGTACCGCATGAGTGATGCCGACGTTAATTCAATGGTTGATTCAATGACCGAACGAGCAGCAGATCTTGGACTCGAATTCAACCTGCGTGATCAATTACCTACATCCACTTTGAATGCGCATCGACTCATTCAAGCTGCATCCGATCAAGATCTGATTCTTGGAGGGTTAATCGCGACTCGGTTTGCAATGGGTGCTTTGCGTGACGGCTTGTGCGTGAGTGATCCCGCAGTGTTGACTCAATTGGCGGTCGAAACCGGGATGGATGAAAAAGAGGTTCACAGGGTGTTGGGCGGTGACGCTTTTCTTGATGTTGTGCGAGCCGATGAAATGAGTGCGCGGGAAATTGGTGCAACAGGAGTCCCGTTCTTTATGTTCAATAAACGATTGGGGCTTTCGGGAGCTCAGCCAACGGAGGTATTAATCCAAGCTATGAGACAAGCGAGCGAGTTGTGAGCCTTCGAGTCGTGACTGCCAATGTCAACGGGATTCGGGCGACCGCCCGACGAGGCGGGCTGGAGTGGCTGGCCGAAAGTGGCGCGGATGTTATTTGTTTACAGGAAGTGCGGGCGACGACCGACCAGTTAATGGAGGTGCTCGATTCCTCCGTGCTTTCGGACTGGAAGGTGAATCACGCTCCAGCACCAGAACTTGGGCGTGCAGGGGTTGCTGTACTTTCCCGCGAGACTCCCAGCTCTGTTCGCATTGATGTCAAAGTGGCTGACATAGACGGTCAGGGTCGCTGGATTGAATGTGACTTTGATTCCGCGGTTGGTCCGGTCACCGTGGTGTCCACGTACATCCATTCGGGTGAGGTTGATACCCCCAAGCAGATTGCCAAGTTCGCCTTTCTTGCGGGGGTGGACAAGCGCTTAGCAATGTTGGCGCGCGCAGCCAAGCGCACTGGTCGTGAAGCGTTGGTGTGTGGGGATTTCAATATTGGTCATCGGGAAGTTGATATTAAGAATTGGAAGGGCAACCGAGGTAAGTCAGGGTTCTTAGTAGAAGAACGTGCACACCTTGACGGCTGGTTTGACGGCCCTTGGACCGATTTAGGCCGTACGTTCGGTGGTGATGGACCCGGTCCCTATACCTGGTGGTCTTGGCGCGGCAGGGGATTCGACACCGACGGTGGCTGGCGCATCGACTATCAAATCGCAACGCCAGCGCTGGCAGCACGCGCTCAGTCCGCAATTGTCGGTAAAGCTGCCACTTATGCCGAGCGCTGGAGTGATCACGCGCCGCTCACCGTTGATTTTGGGTAATCAGATTGTGAGTGCGCCTTCTTAGGCGAGCCGACTAGACATGACTATACCCCAGGGGGTATAGTCTCTCTCACGAACAAGTGAAAGGGAAATGCGGGAAATGAGTGAAGTTAAGTCAGCTGGAATCACGGAACTGCAAGCCGGCATTTCGCGAGGTGAGCAGGTAATTGACGTCCGCGAACTTCATGAATTTGATAGTGGTCATGTCCCAGGAGCCGTGCACATTCCATTGAGCGTTATCCCAGTCCGAATGAACGAAATCAAAAAAGACGACACAGTCTGGGTGATTTGCGAGTCAGGCAACAGGTCGTGGCACGCCACCGAGTACCTCACGCGACACGGTTATCTCGCAACGAACGTCGAAGGTGGAACGTCAGCTTGGCGCACCATCGGCTTTCCCATCGAAAAGTAATAACTCACAAAACACGAATCCTGAATAAAATTCGCAAGGGGAATTGAAATGACATCAACGAGCGCACCACACGTAGTAGTGATTGATTCGACCGGACTTGGAGACCGCAGCTATGTCGTACATGACGGCGTTGTAGCCCTTGTCGTTGATCCTCAGCGCGATATTGATCGAGTTGAGCAGGTGCTCGCCGAACATGGACTCAAAATATCTCATGTCGCTGAGACTCACATTCATAATGACTACGTCACGGGCGGCCTTGAACTTGCACGCAAACATGGTGCAACCTACGTCGTTCCAGGAGACGTAGATCTTGCCTATCTTGGTGAGCCATTCGTGCAGGCTGTTGTTGACGGTGATTCATTTACAGTTGGCGTATTTGATGTCAAAGTTATTCATACCCCCGGGCACACTCCGCACCACATTTCATTTGCAGCGTCAAAGGATGGACACCCGGGGGCAGTCTTCACCGGTGGTTCAATGCTCTTCGGCAGTGTCGGTCGTCCTGATCTTGTGTCTGCCGAACTCACCCAGAAGCAGGCCCATGATCAATGGAAGTCGGTCCAGCGCCTTGCCGCTGATTTGGCCGGCGAGACAGGTGTGTTTCCTACACACGGGTTTGGTTCATTTTGCTCAGCAACGCAAGCGGCCGGCGGGTACGAGTCCACGATCAGCAAAGAAAAGTTGGGTAACCCTGCGCTCACCCAAGACGAAATCAAATTCGTCAACGAAGTACTCAATGGACTGGATGTATTCCCCGCTTACTACGCGCACATGGGTCCTGCCAATGCCGCAGGTCCAGCCGACGTCCATCTAGAACTCCCAAAGCCAGCCGATCCAGAAAGTTTGCGCGAGGCCATTGCCCGCGGCGAATGGATCATTGATCTGCGATCACGCGAAGTTTTCAGCCAAGGACACATTCCGGGAGCCCTCAACTTTGACCTCGATGGCGCGTTTATCAATTACTTGGCTTGGATGATGCCCTGGGGAACTCCAGTCACCTTGGTCGGGGCGACCACGGAACAAGTGAAAGCCGCGATGCGTGAACTCGTGCGGGTGGGAATCGCAACACCGAAGGCCCAAGCTGTCGGTGATCCCACATTTTGGATGGAAGACGGTGAACTTCCTGCCGTAACCCGTCGCGTTGATTTTGACACAATGAGAAGCCAATGGGCTGAAAACCCTGAGGCACTGGTTATTGACACCCGCCAGATCTTGGAGTGGGAAGCGGCTCACGTTGAGGGAGCGGTATTCATTCCTTTCTACGAGGTCATGGATCGGCTCGCAGAAATTCCCCGTGATAAGGACGTCTACGTGTACTGCGGATCGGGCTACCGGGCATCTGCGGTTACATCAATGTTGGAACACTTCGGCTACGACAACGTGATCCACGTTGACGACAATTTTGACAACGCCCTGCAGGCTGGTTTACCACTTGTCTCAGAGACCGCGCCCGCACGTGCACCAGGCTGGACTTGGATTGCGTCACGAGCCAGTGTGCGGGAGTTTGATCCGGCCATTTCTCGCATTATGAGTTAACTCACATCGCGCGAGTCTCGGCCGTCTGACGGCCCTCTCCCGCGGGAGTAGACTCGATTCATGTCGGGCATAATCACGTACTCACCAAAAGTGTTTATCCCCTTGACGTCTCTATGTCGAGATCGTTGTGGCTACTGCACGTTTGCAAAAAGCCCGCATCGGGTTGAAAGCCCTTATCTCAGTATCGAGTCGATCCTTGAGGTTGCCAGAGCGGGTGCTGCGGCTGGTTGTCACGAGGCCTTGTTCACTTTGGGTGAGTACCCCGAGTTTCGCTACGAAGAGGCGCGGGCGTGGCTTGATGAGAACGGTTATGCCAACACCATTGAGTACTTGGCAGCAGCAGCGGCAGCGGTATTGGCAGAAACTGGACTACTCCCACATGCTAATGCCGGTGCCCTTGACCATTTGGATCTCACTCTCCTTCGAAGCGTCTCCCCAAGTCAAGGCATGATGATTGAATCACTAAATCCTGATCTTGCGGCGCACCGAGGAGCTCCTGACAAAACCCCCGAACGTCGATTGGCAACATTGAATGCCGCAGGTGAACTCGCGATTCCCTTCACGACCGGTATCTTGATCGGGATAGGCGAATCTCCAGCCGACCGAATCACGGCATTGGAAGCGATTGCGAGCGCCCATGAAAAATATGGACACGTACAAGAAGTAATAGTGCAAAATTTCGTGCCGAAACTAGATACCGAAATGCGCAATTGGCCAGCATGTTCACATGCCGAACTTCTCGAAACGATTCGTATTGCGCGAGAGATACTTCCCGCAAGTATCCATTTGCAGGCACCTCCCAATTTAAGTGACGATCTTGATTCTTTACTTGAATCAGGAATTGATGATTTTGGCGGAATATCTCCGATTACCGCCGACTTCGTGAATCCGGAAAAGCCATGGCCCTCCCTTGAGCTCCTTCGGGAACGGGTTGAGGCAAGTGGCCGGACTCTTGTCTCTCGGCTCACTATTTATCCCGAGTTTGTGCGCGATGCTCAAAAATGGATCGCACCCGAAATGCATTTTGCCGTTATGGATCGAAGTGATGCCGACGGATTCGCACGCGATGACGTAGGTGCAACGTTCCCTGAAAAATATCAGGATGCGGTCAATGTTGGAACGGGTGCGGAAGTTATTCAAATTGGACGTCGTTCAACCGCGTGGTATTCCGGCGCTGACACCGCGCCAGCCGTCCTAATTTCAGGCGGGGTGGCTGGGCCGGCATCCGCACACATCGACGAGATCTTGGCTGAAGCACGAGCCGGTAATCTGATTGATGAATCACAGATTGCGACTCTTTTCCGTGCACGGGGACGAGATATCGAAGTGATTGCATCCGTTGCTGACGAACTCCGCGAAGCCATCAACGGTGATGAAGTCACATTCGTTCGGAATCGGAACATTAACTACACGAATGTGTGCACGTTTAAGTGCACATTCTGCGGTTTTTCAAAAGGTCCTCTTTCACTCAACCTTCGGGGTGCTCCGTACCTGCTCAGTGACTCGGAGATCGCTGATCGAGTGATTGAGGCCAATGAATTGGGTGCCACCGAAGTCTGTCTGCAGGGCGGAATCCATCCAAGTTTTGACGGCGAGTACTACATAAACGTAGCGCGGGTCGTTAAAGAGGCCGTACCTTCAATGCATATCCACGGTTTCACTGCCCTCGAAGTTTTTGAAGGTGCCAAACGACTCGATGAACCAATTGACATATATCTTTCCCGGCTCAAAGAGGCCGGACTTCGCACGCTGCCTGGAACTGCGGCTGAGATTTTATCCGATGATATTCGCTCAGTAATTTGTCCCGATAAAATAAACACGCAACAATGGCTCGACGTGCACGAGGTCGCTCATTCATTGGGTCTTCGGTCAAATGTCACGATCATGTTTGGCAGCGTCGAACGACCTGAACATTGGGCCAAACATATTGTTCGCACCCGAGAGCTGCAACTGCGTACGGGTGGATTCACTGAGTTTGTGCCGTTGCCATTCGTTCACATGGCCGCACCGATCTATTTGAAGCGAGGTGCGCGCCGCGGCCCAACATGGCGTGAGACGGTATTAATGCACGCGGTCGGTCGTATCGCTTATCACGGAACCATTCCTAATATTCAAGCCTCATGGGTGAAATTGGGGCCCCGAGGAGCGCGACAATTACTGCAGGCTGGTGTGAATGACCTCGGTGGAACGCTGATGGATGAAAATATTTCTCGCGCTGCGGGAGCAAGCCACGGGCAAGGAATCACAGATACGCAATTCCGTGAAGTCGTAGAGCCCCTTGGCCGTACCTTGGTTGAAAGGACAACTCTCTACGGACGAATTGAGTCAACATCCACCGTGCCGGTGGCTTAATGCCTGAACATTTTCTGGGAACTCCGGCAACGGCCCCGGGTCCACTCGGCCCGGACATGCTCAAGGATTTTGCTTTAATCCGCCGCAATCCGCTTGAATTCCTTTTCAAGTCATGGCGCACTTACGGTGATGTTATTCAGTTCCCTATCCCCAAACCACCGACCTACCTGGTCAATTCACCTACAGGTGTGCGGCAAGTTTTGGTCAATAATGCGAGGAATTACGACAAGTCCACTATTCAGTACAGAGCGCTTTCTTTGGTAACCGGTGGTGGTCTGCTCACAGCAAATACAGATCTTTGGCGTGAACGAAGGCCCATTATTCAACCGGCATTTCACCAGAAGGTTCTCGATAATTTGATACCGGTAACTCAGCGGGCCGCGAAGCGGATGCTCTCCGACATTGAAAGCGAGGTTGCCGGGAGCGTCACCGACATTGATCAATTCATGTTGAATGTAGCCCTTGAAGTTGTCGGTGAATTTCTTTTTGGTTCCGACTTGAGTGAAGATGCCAATGCGATCACGGCTGCGACGCTCGAGGCACTCGAAATTGTGATTAAGAGGGCGCGTGTTCCTTTGTCTCCACCCAAGGCGATTCCCACACCGGGGAATCGAGTGCTAAAGCGGAGTTTACGAACCTTAGACGCTGCCGTATCCTCCATCGTGAAATCGCGTGAAAGGGCTGACACGAAGGCCGACCAGCAGGAGGTTTCCAATCTGGTTGACCTGTTACTAGCAGCAAGGCGGGACGGCGACATTGATCTCAATGGCATCCGCGATGAAATCGTCACCTTCATTATCGCCGGCCACGAGACTGTGGCCAGCGCACTCTCTTGGTCGATCGCTCTACTGGCGGCGCACCCAGAGAAACAGAACCGGGTGGCGGAGGAAGCCCGGGCTTCTTCGGGCCAGTCAATCGATTCAAAGATTGCGCAAATGCCCTACACCCAGGCCGTATTCAATGAAACCTTGCGGTTATATCCGCCGGCTTGGTTGATCACGCGCAAAGCAATCGATGCTGACCGTATTGATGGACACGACATTCCTGCTGGAGCGCTTGTCATCACAAGCCCGGCCCTGTTGCACCGTCATCCAGATATTTGGAGTAAACCGGATGCTTTCAACCCGGAACGTTTCTTGGATTCCTATCCACGCGAAAGTTTCATCCCTTTCGGTGCGGGTTTACGCCAGTGCATCGGAAAAGATTTTTCCTACGTTGAGGGTGTGATGATTCTGGCGAGCTTGTGTGAACGGCTTGAGTTTGCCTTCCCTGAAGGGGAGAGCTTCCCCGCGAGTGATCCGCTGGTAACGATTCGACCCGTTGGCGGAGTGAAAGTGCGCGCTACCCGCCGTTGGTGATGTATTCCATTAAAGCAGCACGCTCTGTTTCAAGTTCGTTTAAACGTGCTTTCACCAAATCCCCGATACTTACAATTCCCATCAATTCACCACTGTCGGAAGTGATAGGAATGTGTCGAATACGTTGTGAAGTCATGGTATCCATCAACTCATCGATTTTGGAATCGATGGATGCGACAAAGACTCCGGTGGTCATGATATTCGAGACCGGTTCGTTGATGATCGATTCGGAGCGAGCCAAAGCCCACACAATGTCTCGTTCCGAAACGATCCCGATGATTGTATTTCCGTCAATGGAAACAACCAAGGCCCCAATTTTATGAAGGGACAAGAGTGCGAGTAGGTCCTTGACACTGAGATCGGGTGCGACCGTCACGACATCGGTTCCCTTGTCTGCAAGGATTGTCGAAATTTTCATTTTGCCTCCTTGGATGTTTCACCTAGTGTGGCAAATCTTGTGCCCTATGTCTCATTATTCAATAAGTTTATGCATTCGCGATGCAGGGAACCATTTGTACAGATGAAGGATGGATGGCCCTCGTCGTCATTGACTGGTAGGGCGTCGCCAGTGAATTGGGATACGGTTCCGCCGGCCTCAATGACAATAGGCACCAGCGCCGCATAGTCATAAAGGGCGAGTTCTGGCTCGGCGCTGAGATCGATGGCTCCTTCAGCCAAAAGCGTGTGGGACCAGAAGTCCCCATAAGCGCGTTGGCGCCAAGTAGCGGCTCGAATTGCCCCGAACTGGTCCTGATTCCAGCCCGTTTGATCGGAAAAAGAAAATGATGCGTTAATAAGTTTTTCCACAGAGCTCACCTGCATACGCCTAGGGGAGTCCTTTGCCAGTTCACTAACCCATGACCCGTGACCTGTCATTGCCCACCACCGGTGGCCTAATGCCGGGGCGCTTACCAACCCGAGTGTGATCTGTCCGCCTTCGCGCAAAGCAATTAATGTTGCCCAAACAGGTACGCCGCGGACGAAGTTTTTTGTACCATCGATTGGATCAATGATCCAGGTCCGTTCGCCAAGTGATTTTTGAGCGAATTCTTCACCGATGACGCTGTCATTGGGAAATTGTTCGGTGATGAGTGTGCGAAGGTGCGTTTCAACGGCGAGATCAGCATCGCTGACGGGAGTGAGATCAGGCTTTTGGGTGACCTGCAAATCAAGTGCCTTGAACCTTGGAAGGGAAATTGCGTCAGCTTGGTCAGCAAGGTGCTGTGCGAACTCGAGGTCGTCACGGAATTGGGTCATTGCACTCCCGTCGCAGTATTGCCGGCAAGCAAATTTTGCATTGACTTTACTCGTTCAAGAATTATGTGATCGATTATGTGTACCAGCGCACAGTCCTGTTCGTTGTGACTGCAGGCGCGCGGGCAATCTACTGTGTAGCGCATGAGGTCGGGGTAGGCGTTGATAATCGTTTCGCGGGAGACATGGGCTAAGCCAAAGGACCTAATTCCTGGGGTGTCGATCACAATTCCGTCGGCTCCCGGCAGCGGAAAAGCGATCACACTGGTGGACGTGTGCTTTCCCTTGCCCGTGAGGTCATTCACCGTCCCTGTAATGCGATGCGCTTCGGGTACCAACTCATTAATTAATGTTGATTTACCCACCCCAGAATGGCCCATCAGAATGCTGGCATGTCCCTGGACAAATTCTTTGATTGATGTGGGAGCGACTCCGCTGGCAATAACAAAAATTGGAATACCGAGTTCTTGATACACATTCACGAGTTCCCTTGGTTCTTTTAGATCGGACTTGGTCACGACCAGAAAGGGAGTCACTCCTGCATCCATCGCGGCCACTATGGCGCGGTCAATGAAGCCGATTCTTGGTTCCGGGTTCGTTGATGCAACAACAATGCCGAGCAGGTCGGCATTGGCAACGATAACGCGCTCTTGTGGGTCATTGTCATCAGCGGTTCTGCGTAATTCGGTTGACCGAGGTTCGCGGCGAACAATCCGCACCTGGTGATCAATTCCGCCATCAGGATCACCGACCATGGCTACTCGGTCGCCGACGACCAAGCCTTTTCGTCCGAGTTCACGTGCTTTTACGGCGTAAAGAATATTAGTGTCACCCTCTGGATTAACGGTGAAACGGCCGCGGTCAACCGTTGAAACGGAGCCAAAGAACATGTTGTCAAAACTCGGACGATCCTTTGTGCGTGGTCGCGATTTGGATTTACCAGGTCTTATCCGAACATCGTCTTCATCAAGATTATGTGTCTTCACGTGTTTAACAACTCTTCCCAGCGCTTAACGAAATTGGGGAGTGTTTTTCCTGTCGTTTCAATATTTTCGACGATGATTCCCGGCACCCTGAGCCCCAAGATTGCACCGGCGGTAGCCATGCGGTGATCCTCATATGTGTGGAAAGTTGAGCCGTGAAGTGTTGCGGGGGTAATGCGTAAGGCGCTCGGTTCCTCGACGACCTCACCACCGAGCGCGTTGATTTGAGTTGCTAGTGCGCTGAGGCGATCTGTCTCATGGCCGCGCAAGTGCCCAATCCCGCGCAGATACGAAGGAGTACTAGCCAGGGCGCACAGCGCTGCAATGGTCGGCGCTACTTCGCCGATGTCTGCAAGATCTGCATCGATGCCGTTGATTTCACCGGTACCTTGAACGCGCAATGTAGTTCCATCACGCGTAATAACGGCTCCAAGTTGCTCGAATACTTCAATGATCCGCAGGATCGGTTGCAAGGAACCCGCTGGCCAGTCCGCGCAGGAGACACTCCCACCGGCCACCATGGCTGCAGCGAAGAATGGCGTCGCATTAGAAAGATCACCTTCAATTGCAAGATCCACTCCATTAATATTTTGCGGATCAATGTGCCAAGCGTCCTGCAAGTTTGTCGATCGGCGAACCGTGACACCGTGTTGCGAAAGCGAATTGATTGTCATGTCGACGTGCGGAAGGCTGGGTACAGCACTCGCATTGCCTAGGTCCGCTGGTACGTGACGGATAGTGGCTCCCGCGTCACAACGTGGTGCACAAAGAAGTAATGCTGAAACAAATTGGCTTGACTTTGAAGCATCAAGAACGACTTCTCCGCCACGGACATGGCCATTTCCACGAATTATGAAAGGGAGACGACCCCGGTCTTCGATTTCCACACCAAGATCTTTCAGTGCTTCGAGAAGCGTTGCCATGGGACGCTTTCGTGCGGCCGCATCGCCGTCAAAATAGGAATTTCCGTGTGCAAATGCGGCTACGGTAGGCAGGAATCGCATGACGGTTCCTGCGAGGCCAACATTAATCACCGTCGGTGTTTCCGCTCCCGCGCGCATGAAATGTGGGGTAACCCGCAGGTTCAAGTTCCCAGACTCATCTGGGCCAAGTTCATCTATTTGGACTCCAAGCGCTTGGAGTCCTTCGATCATCAGGGCCGTGTCTCGGGCATCAAGTACTCCATGCAAGACGGACGGTGAATCTGCTAACGAGCATAAAATAAGTTCGCGATTGCTCAAGGACTTTGATCCGGGCAGCGTGATGGTGGCATTGATTGCTCCACTCGCCACAGGTGCTGCCCAGTCGGTCATGGGACCAGTCTTTCACTTACGGCCTACGATCTACACATGTGCGGTCGTTATGTCTTAACTAATGACCTGAGTGCGCTCAGTGTCGAATTTGATGCCCAGGTTGATCCCGCGTTGGTCGGGCATAAATATCAGGCTAATTATAACGTGGCACCCACTCGCAATATCCCGGTGATTACCGCGGTTTCTGGAGTTCGCGTAGTAACGCCGGTGCGTTGGGGCGTAGTTCCCAAGTGGAGTAAGAAATCATCGACTCTGCTTATCAACGCACGGGGCGAAAGCGTTGCCGAAAAAGTTACGTTTGCGAAGGCTTTTTCTACGCATCGAATTTTAATCCCGGCAAACGGATACTACGAGTGGAAACGACCGGAAAAGGACCCTTATTTCATTTCGCCTCCACCGAGTGACTCGCATGTCATGCCCATGGCGGGGCTGATCACTGACAGTGTGATTGACGGTCAAGTGGTGCCCACCTGCGTGATCATTACTCTGGCGGCAGCCCCCAATCTCGAGTCAATCCATGATCGAATGCCCGCCTGCATTGACTCGGCTCATTGGGATGATTGGCTTGAACCTTCGATTAATATTCAGATGGCTTTGGACTTAATGGTCGCGCGCTCAGATCTGCAGGCAGTTCCAGTTGGTCGCAAAGTGAATTCAGTACGCAATAATTCGCCCGCGCTGATCGAGGAACTCCTTACTGACGACTAAGATCATTTTATGCATGTAGTCGCTGAAATGGTTGCTTCCGTCCACTCTTTTGAGGCCGTGATCGGGGACCAGGTTTCACCCGGCGACACTCTCTTAATCCTTGAATCAATGAAGATGGAAATACCAGTTTTGGCAGAGCGTTCCGGTGTGGTCAGTGAATTTGCCGTGGCCATTGGCGACGTTGTCAACGAGGGTGATTTGCTCGTAATTCTGCTATGAGCAATTCATGTGCCTGTTTGGATAACGTTGTTGGGAATACCGCAACACTTGAATTTGCGGTGGCTGAGACAGATACCGCGATTGCGCTGGGTAGTGGCTCAGTTTGTGTCTTGGCAACCCCCATGGCGATTGCCTGGAGCGAAGCGGCAACCACTTCCACGATCGAATCTGCGATTTGCAGCAATTGCACAACGGTGGGATACCAAATTGAGTTCTCACACCTGTCACCTTCATTAGTAGGCGAGTTGGTTTACTCCAAGGCAATAGTCGAGTCCGTCTCTGGTGATCGCATTGTTTTCGCGGTTGAACTGAGCAGTGGCAAAGCGCCAGTGGGCAATGGAAAAATCACTCGCGTGAGGGTTGACCTAAGAACCTGGCCTAAATAGATATCGGTACTAGATACCTGTTGTTGTACGCGGATAAGCCACTTCTGGGTCCGTCATCACGTTAACCACGTAGGGAACACCAGAATTCATTGCACGGTCTAATGCTGGGCCTAGGCGTGTGACATCGGTGATTACTTCGCCAGCGCCACCCAGTGCACTCACGACCTGGTCGTAGCGGCTTGGTTCCAAGTCTGCGAGAACGTCGTAGCCGTAAAGGAAACGCATGGGGTGACGTTCAAGGCCCCAGCCCGCGTTATTCCCAATGACTATTGTTGCAGGCACGTTGTGCCGCACGAGTGAATCCACATCCATCAGAGAAAACCCGGCAGCACCGTCACCTAGAAGCACGACAAGGGGATCACCGGGGAAAGCCTTACCAGCTGCCAGGGTGTAACCCATCGCAGTTCCCAAAGCGCCAAAAGGTCCTGGATCCAGCCAGCGTCCTGGGCGGTCTGGTTCGATGAACTTCCCTGCGAAGGAAACGAAATCGCCGCCGTCGCCAATTGTGATCGTGGACTCGGTGAGACGCGGAATCAGTGCCCCGTAAATCTCAGCTGGGTGGATTAGTTCCCCATGAGTATTCATGAGTTCATGGTTACCTGCTCGAATCTGAGCACTGCGTTCAGCGAGATCCATTCGCCATGTATCCGCTCCCACAGGGACCGTGAGCTGGCCACTGAGAGTGTTGATCAATTCCGGTAGGTCACCGGTGATACGAGTGGCCTTGACCTGCAGTGATGCTTGGGGGTCATCGGTAATAAAAATGACATGTGCATCACCGAAGTCTCCGTATGCGAGTCGAAAGTCAAGTGGAGTTCCCGCCACGATCACGAGGTCGGCATTTTTCAATGCGTGCGACCGTGCAGGAGTTACCAGTAGCGGATTGGAGGGAGCAAGGATTCCTCGCGCCATCCCATTCACAATAACCGGGATACGCACCGCCTCGATGAAGCTTACGAATATTTCCTCGGCTCGGTTCTGCCAAATATCACCACCAGCAATAAAAATGGGGCGTTCTGCCTTGCGGATTAAGTCAAGGGCTGCGTCCAGTTGGGAAAGATCCGCGGTGGGCAGGGTGATCTGGGCCAATTGCTCTGGACTTTGTGGTGCAGGCGTAAAAAGAACGTCCATCGGGATGTCCAGAAAGGTTGGGCCTTGATGTGGTGAGAGCGCGGTCGAGAATGCCTCCTCGGTCAAGCGACCCACGTGAGCCGAATCGTGCGCGGTATTGGCCGATTTCGTAACCGATGCAAATAGGGGAGGCTGATCCAACTCTTGCAATGCGCCAAGTCCCCAGCGGAAATCGGGGGATCGGCCACCAATGGCTACTACAGGTGCTCCATTAAAAAATGCGCTGGTGACGGGAGTGAGAAGATTTGTGACACCTGGACCAGCCGTTGCAGCAACGAATCCAGGCGTGCGAGTGAGTCGCGCGGTGGCCTCAGCTGCAAAGCCTGCTGTTTGTTCACTTCGAGTGTCCACGAGTTCCGGTGCGTTTGGTCGTTTCTCACACCCGTCATACAGTGGAAAAATATGGGCCCCCGAGAGGGTGAAGAGATGCCTGACCCCGAACTTTTCGGCCGCGGCGATCACCTGGTGACCTGCTGCGGGTAATTCCTCTGTCTTTGAATTGTCGCGGTTCATGGGATCACCTTTCATGGGATCACGTTAGTGTGTGCGTGTGGGGCATGTATCCAAAACCTTGCAGGAGCGGACTGAGTTGCCGGCTGAGGCAATCGGAGCTCTTGCCTCCTTAACGTCCAACTGGTCATTACTGGCAGATTTCGCATTGAGCGATCTGATTCTTTGGGTCCCAACGTGGAATGAGGGTGGCATGGTGGCAGTTGCCCAAATACGCCCGGCTACCGCACCAACAACCTTGTCGGAAGATGTTGTTGGTTCCTTTGCGCCGCGAGGAAGATTCCATTACCTCGATCAGGCTGAGGTGCTAGGCCGAGCAACTATTGAGCGTGATAGCGACGCACCACTTTCTCCCATTGGAGTCGAGGCCATTCCGGTCAAGATGGGGGAGCAGGTAATCGGTGTAATCGCCCGCCATTGCAGTGAAGCACCACGCGTTGCCGGTCAATTGGAGCAAGTTTACTTGGAGAGCGCCGATGCAATATTCGCGATGATCGAAGCGGGGCAGTCGTGGATGCCAGAGTCACTCGACGAATTTGACCGATGGGAAGTGCCTCGGGCAGGTGATGGAGTTCTGCGCCTTGACGCAACGGGGAAGGTTAACTTTGCGAGCCCAAATGCGGTGAGTTCATTTCGAAAAATGGGATTAGCTATTGACCTAGTGGGTCAGAATTTTTTCGAAATTGTAAAGAGAATGAGTATTGCGCCTGCTGGAATGTCGGCGGGACTGGTCAAAGTAGCTCGTGGTGGCGCAACCACTTTGGCCGATCTTGATGGTGATGGCGCAACGTTAATGCTGGCTTCCCATTTCCTATGCCCCTCACCCAAAGTCCTAGGCCTTGAACTTGGAGCTCAATGCACGGTAATTGTCATCAAAGATGTCACCGACGTGCGAGAGCACCAAAAGGAATTGTTGTCAAAAGATGCCATTATCAAAGAGATCAATCATCGTGTGAAGAACAATCTGCAGATGGTGACATCAGTACTGCGACTGCAAAGTCGGCGCGCGAGCGACCCTGGCGTAGTGGAGGCATTGCGAGATGCACAATCCAGGATCGGGGTCATTGCAGCAATACACGACTCCCTCTCGCTCGAGGGCGCCACAAGTATTGACTTTGACGAGCTTGTCGAATTACTCCTGGGGCTGATTCACGATGACAGTGGGAAAATTGAAACAGCCATGCAAGGCGCTATCGGTACGGTCAATTCCCGCATCGCAACACCGATGGCCATGGCAGTTTCCGAATTAATTCACAACAGTGTGAAGCATGCAGGAGCAACGCAAATTTTAGTTCAGAGTAAGCGAGAGGTCGGAGTCATTACGGTCAGCGTGATTGACAATGGCATTGGTGCGGCCGAATACCCAATGGCATTGGGTGAGTTCCCTGCCCGGGGGTTGGGACTGACGATCGTGTCCGATTTAATTGTTGGTGAACTCAGTGGTCAGGTACATATTGAGCCAACTGATGTGATCGATGGGCTGGGACGTGGAACCAGAGTGCAGATTACAGTTCCATTGTCTCGACGCGATTCGGGGATCTAGGCTGATGTCCGAGCCCGCAGACGTGCGTTGCGGCGCTTGAGGGCACGACGCTCATCTTCACTGAGCCCACCCCACACACCTGAATCCTGACCTGTTTCAAGGGCCCAGCGCAGGCAGTCGTCGACGACAGGACAACGGCGACAAACGGCCTTGGCCTCTTCGATTTGGACCAATGCTGGTCCGGTGTTGCCGATTGGGAAGAACAACTCAGGGTCTTCGTCACGGCAGGCTGCCTCGTGGCGCCAGTCCATGCGGGATCACTCCATCTGTGCTGATGCGCTGGGTTTG
>Ga0129324_10001357_pt1 | contig 15868 bp, 7 predicted proteins | sample CPBDNA_7_FD_96879 | JGI IMG/M metagenome (GOLD analysis project Ga0129324, IMG submission 96879) | Freshwater to marine salinity gradient microbial communities from Chesapeake Bay, USA - CPBay_Spr_15_0.2_DNA | ecosystem: Environmental > Aquatic > Marine > Coastal | place: USA: Chesapeake Bay... | reverse complement strand
CTTTCGCGCCAGGCACCAAAATGGTATTCATCGAAAATGACTAAATCCCATTGTGTCGTATGCACCCATTCATTCTTGGGCTTAATATTTCCCAGTTTATCTTTGCCAAGAAGATCTTGAAATGAAGCAAAATAGGCAAAAGGCCTATTCGGATCCGCATCCTCAGGTTCATTTTGTGAGGCACTCGAGAGATATTGCCATTGAGCAAAGTCGACATGTGATTCAAGGTCAGCCCGCCACGCGTCTTCAACTGCTGGCTTAAAGGTGACAATCAATACTCGCATAGCACCGAGTTTCTTGGCTAGCTGATAGGCCGCAAAGGTTTTGCCAAAACGCATTTTTGCATTCCACAAAAAACGCGGGACAGCATGAATATCTTCTTTCCAGATGGAATGAAAATACTTGTGAGTGGCTTTGACCGCAGAGCTCTGCTCTGGCCTCATAGCGAAAGTCTCGTGATGGTTGCCATTCGTGGTGATGCCGCTGCGTAATTCCTCAATCACAGTCAACACATCAACTACCGAACATTGCATCCATTCCAAATTTGGGTTGAGAAATCCCTTTTGTTTCAACCTACGTCGAATGTTGTGGTCAGTGATTACACTTCCATCAGATCGCTCAGCCGATTCGTCTACATGAATCTTGTAATTTTTTATCCCTGCAGTCTGTAATTGCTGAGCTACTCTCGCGCTCACTTTCTGTGTTGTTTGCCCGACCTTGAGCTGTCCTTCATGAGCTTCATCGTCGATCGAGTAAGCGTAGATTCGCAGTCGAGCCGAAGGCTTTATGGGGAGAAGTTCTGCTTCACTCTTACTCATTGGTTAATTCCATTGGCCGGATCATTTTCTCAATAAAGTCCATTTCGTCTTCTGTTATGCCATATTTTGAACGAAGTTTTTCATCGTCCCACTCTTCGGCAAAGTTTTGGACGGGGACAAACGCGTAAACACCTCGAGTTGCATGCTGTGATGGTTTGTGTTGGAGAACCAGGAACCGGAAGATGCGAGTCGCAATGTATGACATCGCATTCTTCGAATGGTTCTCATTTTTAAACGGCCCAATTGCGAGGTATGTTTCGGTGGATACTTGGCCAGGTTCGCCAATAAAAGGTCTCCCTAAGATTGGATGTGGGAACGAGTCGCTTCCACTTCCAAGGGCGGGTATAAACACCTTCCACGAGTCAATTAGGTCAATCCCTTTTTCAATTTTGTCTCGACTTATATACCCAACTCCGCCATTCTGAAACAGCGTTAGATCTCCGGATCCTTTCTTCGCCGATCCTTGGAAATTGGTCGGGAGACCAAACGGTTTCCTTGAGCTCACAAGAGTTTGAAACCGCTTTTCCGGAGCCAGTTGAAAAGTTTCTTCGTTCCCAATTTCGACATTCATGATTTTTTTAATGATGGGAAGGGCCTCGTTATAACGAATGAAGACATCAGCGCCTGGTTCTAGTAGGTCACGAACAACAGGCTGGCCTGCAATGCCCTTGTCATGGGTAGTGACCTGGCATAGGCCTGGATTGTCTTTCTCCCAAAGAAAGTAGCAGACGCCTCCTTTGATTTGAGTACCTGGGAAGACGTCATTCGAGTCTGGAAAGTCTTCAATAACCCGAATTCTGTCATCGTGAAGCATGTCGGATCTAAAATCATCTAATCCTTTACCTCCGGAAAACCAACGTGCCGGAATTACCATTGATAGAAACCGCGGGTTCAAGAGCTTGGCTTGCTCGACGAACTTGTTGTAAATGGGCGAAGCCGCCGCGCCATATCCTCCATCGTCAAGCTGATAGGGCGGATTTCCTATGACTACATCAAATTGCATTTCCACTCCAAAATATTCTGCTAATTGAGATTGAATGTTCTGGCTATGTATCAATGAGTAAGCATGAGTCTCTAGCCCATCCTCGCGATCCAGTAACTTTTGACTTGCGCCACAAAAGCTGCACTTCCCATTTATTCGTTTCTCGGCCAAAGAGCCAGAAGCGTCACTCGTCTCAAGGATTTCTCCACCGATCCAGGTATGTTCAAGTGTTTCAAACCAAATATTGCCTGAGTCGTTGTTAAATGAGGTTGCGATGGAATGTTCGCCATTTGCACGTTTCGAACAATAGATGCTTCTTCGAGCAAGCAGTGAAGTCAATTTCGTAATGCCAAGGCCGAAAATTTGATTCGTTAATATGTGGTTGATTCGATTGTTTATGTCGGGAATTTCATCTGAAAGCCCGTTACTCAGCCGTTTGACAATTTCCCTGAGAAATACTCCTGATTTGGTGCATGGGTCAAGAAATGTTAGGGAGCTGTTCTTCCAGAGATCTTCGCCATTGTTCGCTGATGCCCATGATGCAGACAGGGAGTCCAGCATTTTATTGGCAAATTCGGGAGGGGTAAAAACTTCGTCATTGGAAAGGTTGGCGATGCAGGTTAAAACATCAGGATTGTGTGAAGCATAAGTTGTCGCTAAATTTCGTTCCATTGTGCGATTCCCCCTATCATCATTTCAGGATACTCTTGACAAGGGATGAATATTTCATGCTGTCCCATATCTGCGAAAAGCGTGTCCTCCCCGAAGGAGGACATTTGTGTCAAAACATGTAACTGAAAGTTGCGTCTTTGGTATCTTCCTTTCCCGAGGTATGTCCACTCAGGAAATATAATTGGGCCGGACCCACCACTAATAAATTGCATAGAGAGTGCGTCCCCGTGAATTATGTTGACGGACAATACATATTCAGCTGCCTTGACGGCCTCGGGGTTTCTGGTCCCACCGGGCGCAGAAGCGAAAATACCTAGAAGCTCGTCGCGACATTCGATGACGTTATCCTCAAGAAGCTCAATGCCATATAGAGACATTAAGGCAAGTAGCCCATAGTGGTTTGATTCAAATTGGTTTCTCTTGTATCTCGCAGCAACAACATCAAGTTTGCGCTTAAGTATGGCTTTGAGGAAATTGCCTGATCCGCAAGCGGACTCCAGAAATCGTGATTCAACGCGCGCCAGCTCGGCACTGACGAGCTGCAACATTGAATCCACCATCCAGGGAGGCGTGAAAACTTCCCCATGGTCAATGACCCTCTTTCGTGACCTTACGAGATCCATGTGATGAGTCTGCCAGATCAGGCTCAGATGAATGGAGCTCCGGACTTTATTTGAGTCCGGCCCAGCTTTCAGAGTAGTTGGGCACGGGAATGTCTCCCCAAGGTAAACCCATTGATGTAGGCCAAGATTAAGTAGCCAACTGTCTTTTTCGACAATTCGCTCCTTGGTCAAGTAAGCTTGAATGGCGTGACAATGACATTGGGGGGTCAAATTGTGAAAGATGCTCAAAGCCAGTCCGGCTTTATGCCGCGTCGGTGTGATTTTGATTATTCAACCCGAAGTTGATTGGCCTCTAATCCAATGAGTCATGTCGAATTGTTTGATATTGCCACGGGACTTGATGGCGCGATTGCGGAAGTTTTCGAGTCGCATGATTTTGGCAGGCCAAGATTTTTAGTCTTGAGCCCTGGCCATGGACTTGTCGCTCTTGACTTAGACTCAGATTTAGGAAGCGATTCGACGCTTAAAGCATTGAATGGCAAAATCGATGGTTTACTAGCTGAACTCCCGGAACTCGAACTTGTGAATATAAGTCGGGTGGTGATAAGGGACTCAGATGAGCCCAGTGAGTCTCGCTTTTACATCAGACCGAAAGAATTAGAAAATTCTGACTGGCTGTCCCAACAAAATGGATCGCCAATTGAGCAATCCCTGTTTGAGGGTCTTAGATCCGCGTTAGCGCCTGAGGCGATTGTCCAGATTCAGTCTCGCTCTGCGGTTTCTGATGACGGCTTGAACGAGCGGACCATGAAAAGAATTCAACTCGATACGGTTCAGGCGTCAACAGCATTCCGAAAGGTCAAACGTGTATTGGTTGTCACTGGACCTGCAGGTAGCGGGAAGAGTCTTGTCTTGGCGGCACGTGCACGTTGGTTATCGTCGGTGCACCCGGATTGGCGAATCCGCATAGTCTGCTTTAACCAGGGCCTCACTTCTTACCTCAATTCGTTGGTGATCAGTTGCCCAAATGTGACAGTTGAGACCATTTGGCAATACGCCGATCGGATTGGCCATCGAGTGACGTTTACCAGTACCGAACAAGCGGATCGAGATTTTGCGAGGGCTGAAGCCAAGGGCATCCCGTTTGACGCAGACGCACTCTTGGTCGACGAGTATCAAGATTTCTTTGCTGCCTGGTTGAAATTCCTTGATGCCTCGCTATTTCCTGGGCGCGGTGGATTTGTGATTGCCGGTGATGATTCACAGGCGCTCTACCGAGACTCACACATAGGAGAGGCATTTGATGACGCTGACATTGATGAGGTGTATCTCGCACAGCCCTACCGGAGTACTCGACAAATCCTGGATGTTGCAGCGGCTTTGGAACCTGAATATGCGATTGAAGACCGAAACTTCGCTATGGAAGGTGCTCCCGTTGAACTGATTTGGGCGGACAATCTGATTGAGCAAGCCAGGGCAATTGCATTCGATTACGCAGCTCTCGAAAAAGTTGGATATGCGTGGTCTGAAATGGGAATCCTGGTAAGTAATCGATACATGATGAAACCCGTCGCTAGAGCATTAATCGATGGGCAAGTCCCATTTCGCACTGTCAGTAAGACTGAGGCGGGTTCGATGGATATGAATGAAAATAAAGTTAAGGTTTTGACGTACCACGGCGCAAAGGGTCTCGAATTCGGAGTCGTCGCTTTAATGGGTCTCGATCAGCTTAAGGATCCCAAAGAAGCGGGTATTGGGGCTTTAGAGAGAGAAGAGCGGGGGCGAAGAGAACGCCTGTGTCTTGTCGGACCAACGCGGGCCCGAGATCTTTTATACATTACCTACACAAAAAGGAATCGGTACATAGATCAGTTAGTCGGTTCGACGGCCCCTCATCGAGCATGGGTGTGGCCAGACGATTATGGAGTTGATGCGTGATGGCAAAGCTTTATGTAATGGGAGATTGGATTGGCCCAGGTGAGGAAAGAACAGCTAATTTCTTGAAAGAGAATTTGCCCAATGAATTCTTTGTTGTCGCCGGCAGAAAACTACCGGGAAAACTTCGTACAGACGTAGATTTAATCGTTATCGGAATGAACGAAATCTTTGTTCTGGAGGAGAAATCTTGGGGTCCATATGTCGAAGCTGGAGACGTCTACTGGAAATCTAACAGCCACGAGCGCAAGTCTCCTATGGATGGTGTGACTCACAAAGCAAAAGAAGTAGCTGGACTACTAACATCCAGGATTCCTGACTACAAAAATTATGTTGCCAAACAGAAAGTTGTTTCAGGTGGCCTAATCATGTCCCACCCAGGCCTCGTTCTGGTGACAAATCGATATGGGGACGACTCTGAACTGATCATGAAGCTATCAGACTCAGTTGTCGAAATTATGAAACTGGATGCACGGCGTCAGACAAAACTTCCGTCAGTTCGGGATTCCGTCTTGAAGGTGTTGACGGAATTACCCAGTCGAGATGCAGCTGTGACAACAATTGGACCATACAAAGAGCTGCGAAGAGACGTTCCGATTGGCAAGGCTCATACCTTCATCGGTGTTCACGAAATTACGAATCAGGAGGTTCTGCTTCGGTGCTATCCCAGGTCTGAATGGGGAGATGGAGACCCCACTCAATTTTTTCTCCGAGAATTTAAAGCACTGCAGCGAGTTGAAGGGTTGGGTCGCACTTGGGCTTGTCAACCACCGATAATTGACGAAGCCAGAAATTGGTTTGTTGTGCCAATTGTGTCCGCTAAGAGCGTGCGAAACTTGGCAGACTCTATTAAGAATGACGATCCACAGCGAGTCAACGGGATTCTTCCGCGAGAGGTGGCCTTATCTGTAGTCGAAGACGCGTTTGCTGGACTTGCAACGCTTAACGCGGAATCACTCGTGCATAGAATCATCTGCCCAGAGCGAATTTGGCTTGATGTAGGGATGCGCGTAAAATTTAGTGACCTTTACTTGGCAAGAATCACGGGCGACGAATCGATTATTTTGTGGGCGGAGAGTGATCCGATCAGTGAAAAGTATCGGGCCCCTGAAGTCGGCGACACACTCGTGGTGGCCTCGCACCAGTCCGACATCTATGCGTTGGCATTATCACTCGCGTACTGGATGAAAGGGAGTTTAAACGCAGAATTCGACACACTGCAGGAGTGGCTGGGGAGTCAAGGAGAGCTTGGACAAATTTTACTCAGTTGCCTTAATGATGAGCCTGCAAAGCGGTCCACTGCAACTCAGATTGCTGGATTAGTCAAGGCATTACGAGAGCAAGGACAGACCCCACCTGACGAGACATTCATTGAAGAGCTGATCGAGCCAGGTGTTCTCATTGCAAATCGCTACGAAATTATTCGAAAACTCGGCGAAGGTGGGTCTGCTGTCTCCTGGCTGGCGGATGATCGTCAACGAGGCTGCCACGTAGTGCTCAAACATCTAAAGTCTGAAGACGTAGCCAAAGAATCAATGAAAGAATTCAAAGTGGCCGCTAAGATAAATGTGCGCGGCTGCGCACGCGTCTGGGACATCAACTCATTTCCAGCTCCGGGCATTATCGTTCACGAGTACATTGAAGGTCAGTCGCTGAAAGATCGGGTCCTTACAGAACCATTGAGTACTGATTTGGCCAGGCTTGTTACATTGGAAATCTTGGGCATACTTGGAGAATTACATTCTCAGGATATTGTCCACGCTGACTTGAATGCAGGCAACGTCATCGTCGGTGACGATTGGACACCGACTCTGATTGACTTTGGCCTGGCAGCGGCAGTCGGTGCGGATCCGCGGGGATTCACACCGGCAACTGCCGCTCCAGAAGTTCGCCAGAGGCAGCCTTTGAGCGTTCAGTCTGATTTGTACAGCCTTGCCTCCACAATTTTGTTGTTGATGCTCGGTCGCCCGTTGACTGCAGACTCAAGCACAGCGAAAGATGGAATTCCATTTTTGCCGATTTTCTTGACGCCTGCTGAGCGCATCCAATGGCTTCCAGATGGAACGGCCTTTATGGAGGCACTTTTTGAAGCGCTTGCGCCGGACCCTGCTGGGCGTCCCCCATCTGCAAAGGATCTTGCAGATAAGATTCGGCGTTCTCGGGGGGTAGTCGCTCCCGACCACGCGGCTGATCCCAGTGTTGTAAATCCTGTTGTCAACGAACTCCGCAGTCAATATCGGGGAAGTCGTCTTGGAAACGCGAATAATAGGGGTCTCGATACGGCTTTCGCTGTTAACACATATGTACCAACAAAACTTGACACTGTGTTAGTGCCGGCAATTTTAAATGGCAATTTAGATTTGGTGTGTCTGACTGGCAACCCAGGCGATGGAAAGACTTCTTTTCTTGTCGCTTTGCGAAAAGAGTTACTCGATGCTGGTGGCGAAATTCTAGAAGAAGATGAAGCCGGTTGGATAATAAAACTCAATGGACGAACTTATACTTCAGTTTATGACGCTAGTGAATCACACGAACATTTGTCAAGTGACGAGCTAGTTCGCAAGGCGATAGATCCATTGTTGTCGGGCAACGATCACACGGCACTTCTAGCTATAAATGATGGAAGACTTCTACAGTTTTTCACGGACTACACTCATGAATTTGAAGAGCTCGCTGCTGAAGTAAAGAGTCAAGTAAATGAAAAGATAAGTAGAAACCAAAGAATTGAAATCATTGATCTGAAGTCACGATCCTTGAGTGACTTTCAAGGCCAGGGATTGGCTCAGGAAATTATCCAGAGCTTCACCAACCCCAAACTTTGGGAGACGTGCAATAAATGTATCGCCCAATCAGCTTGTCCGATCTATGAAAATGTTGACTATCTCCGAAGCCACGCGAGCGACGCAATTGCCGAGCTAGTTCTAACAAGCCATTTACGCCGAAGGCGCAGAGCGACCATTCGGGACTTCAGATCTGCTCTTGCATACGTGATAACAGGAGATCGCTCGTGTGATGAAATTAAGAACGCTCTCCTCGAAGGTCAAGATGTTCGTGTTGATGCGCTTTCCATGATGCCCGACTTGGTATTTGACGCCAACTCGGCCGACTATCTCGTTCAAGAATGGAGCGAATTAGACCCAGGACGAATCATTGCCCCATTATCGGAGCGCTTTTTGCGTGAAGACCCATTGACTAGCAAACATCTGCGTAACGAACCAGATCTTGTTTTGCGAGATATTCGGTCACTCTTTATGAATCGAGCGGAGAGTGATAGTCAGTATTTTGAGGAGCTCCGCAGTTACAGGTACTTTGACGAATATGTGCAGGCACTGCAGTCACCCAGCGTGGAGTTCTCGGACAGGCTTTTGTTGGGCATGAGTCGAATGATTGGTTCTCCGGGTTTTTCGGGCAAGGGTTTGGGTATTGGCGAGACACAAATTGACGGATTATGGTCAGTCATCAAAGTGATTGAGAGTAACGAGTTTGAGATTGTGGTCAACTCGAAGAGCAGCCAATACATCGAATCCATACCAGACTCAATCATTCTGAGACACACACGCGGTTCAGAAATGGTGCTGACACTTGATTCAGCTGAGATGATTCTGCGTTGTGCTGACGGAGAGATTTTGGGGGATGTCGACTCCGAGGCGGTCAAACGTGAAGTAGCTTCATATGCACAGAAGTTACTTCGGCAACGGGTGCAAGAGGTGATTGTCGTGGATCCAACTGGTGTTCCTGAGACAATCTCGCTCGATCAAGGAAAATTGATAAGGAGACCCAAGTGAGTTACGCGTTTCCCAAAGCTATCAAGGAACTCAATTCAGTTTCTTTCCCTTTGGTGCTTGCGGTTGAATTGAACGACACGGATGTTGATCGAATGCTTCCTTCGCTTCTTGAGCGAGCAGTAAAAATGGGTCGGGCGTCGGCATCCAAAACTGATACGGGGTCATACAGCGAATTACTCAAGCAATTGGCTAATAGCCCAGATGTCGAAGGATTCAGTGATGAGCGAGGCCTCGACGTTCTCGACGGCTGGCTGCGCACGAGTGTTGTCCGAATGGGAACAGTTGGATTGAAACGAGTCGGAGAACAGATGGACTTTGTCGTTCCTCTCTCCTTGGCCGCTTACAGATCGGGATTACCCAAATTGAGATCGAGAAACCGAAAGGCGGACGTTCTCGTGTATGAAGTTATGAAAATTGCTCGGGCTCAATCTGCGGGCGTCGGAGGTGACGCTCGGCGGGATATCCAACAACTCTTTGAGAGGACTCTGGGGCATGGAGTAAATCTTGGTGCGGCTATGTATGCCAAGCCGAGCTATGACGGAAAATCTGAAATGGACATCAACTCATTACTCGAGCTTCGATTCCTAGAGAAATTCCCCGAATCCATTACAGGAAGCAAAGACATTAACAAGAGCGAGGAAGAGTATTCACTCATGGGTGCGCTGATGCCACTTGGTGCGGATCCGTTGCGATTGTTGGAGGTATTTGGTGAAGGTTGGTCGGAGTCTGAGCTAATTAGCGGTTTGGCAGCGGTGCTTTCTTTAAGGCTTTACCAGTTACCTCTGCGGAGTGCAATTGCCATCCAACAGTTACAGAGCGGTCAGCTAGCCCCAGATGTTAATCCGGAAAATGACATAAATACGTTGGAAATCTATTGCGATTTCACGGGGATTCGCGGAGGGCCATCCGATGAACTGGCTCGGCTATGTGTCGCGCGGGATCTTGAGTTGATGCGAAAATTTTTGACTGATCGCATCAGGCTGCGGGCCGTGAACTTGAGCGCCGCCATGACATCAAGTCACAAAAGCGTCAGTGATTTAGCGCCAGCTGAACGACTGGCAAAGTTGGTGGCCATTGCAGATGATCCTGAAATCAACATGGCAATGCTTATGCAGCTTAGACAATTTGAAAGCCTGCTGGGTGAATCTCCTGAAACACTGGAGGTAAGGAATTTAATTTCGAATCTCGACAATGCTGGAATTTCCGGTACAGAGCAATTGACTGCGGTTCTTCTTGACGGTCTCAGAAAGAGGGGTCTTGAGAACCAAGTTAAGTGGATGTGGAGCACCGGTGGCTTGGTGAACAAAGGACCTGACAAACCATATTCGTTGCTTAAAGGAAGTCTGCGACACAAATCTAGCTGGAGGTACGCCCCTAGCGAAGAACTCTTGGTAGTCCTTCTTAGTATGTGTTTTATTGAAGAGTCTGGAAAATTGGCAGGGAGGTTGCCGTTGCTGGAAGTCTTAGCCAGACTCAAAAAACAATTTGGAATCTTGATTTCTGAACCGCCATCTTCACTCGATAGTGCCGATGCCAGGTCAGGGGCAAGTGACAACCTAAGGGCGTTCACCAGTCAACTTCAGCTAATGGGTTGCTTTGTGGGACTTTCTGATGATTTCAGCGCCCAATTTGTGTATCCACCAAGGGAACGGTGACGTGAAAATGATGCAGATTGGAAATGCGCTTCACAGTGAGCTAACGAAATTGATGACGGAAAAGTTAGAAAGCATGACTCCAGGACAATGCCTGAGAATTGACGACATTGATGCAGACAAGGCGCGTGTCCTAGTCGCGGGTCTGAAGGAGATTTCCAAGAATCCGGGAATTTTTTGTCTTGGGGCTTCGAATTCAGATGGTGGTGACACGATATCGGCAGAGAATGCCATCGAGCGGCGAAACCGCAAGATGGAACCGTTACTTCTATTTGTTCCTGTGGGCCAGGGGCATGCCGCTAGCTCTCTAGACAACTCATTCGCCCGTGAATCATTCGCATCCGTGTTGGAACGAGCGGCAAAGAATCTGGAGGTTGCACTCGATAAAACTGAAATCTCTAAATCTGTGAAAACAGTAAAAAAATTGGTCAAGTCAAGAGTCAGCACAGATCAATGGGCTGAGTTTCTTTCAACTTTGGTGAAATCTCCAACGAGCATCAACTTTGGGCGAGAGCTGTGGCAAATCGGACTTGTTCCAGATTTAGGTGAAAATCCAATTGAACGTTTGGAATCAAACAGCCTCGCTGTGGCTGCCTTAAGTCGACCGAGAAGGCCGACGGCTTCGGTTTTAGACCGAATAGTCTCGGCTTCGGTTCGTGAGGGTGCAAAAAGGACCGAGTTGCATCTCTTTTTTGAGAGACAGGCCGATTTAACTCAGAGTAGGAATTGGTCAAAGCGGATTTTAGATGAAGATCTCCAAAGCCTGACTTTTGAGAAGTGGCCTCTGGTAGCGTCCGCAACCTCTCACATCGAATCACTATCCATCGTGCCTTTTGTAAAGGACAATGACGAAGTTGATCCTGCGAGCAAGTTGAAAAAGGGCGCGAATGATCAACCTGTTTTAGAAGTACCAGTAGATGGTTCTGCGTCGCTCGTGGTGCAGTGGACCACGCAGCCACCAAAGATTGATCCCCATTCGCTTGCAAGTTGGAATGTCGAAATTGTGCTCCCGAGTGATCTTCGTACAGATGAATCAGCGGTTATCGGATCTGCTCGGGTTCCAGGAAAGTCTCGTAAGACCTCCGTTTCTGTTTCTCTCACAGAAGATGATCTAAATGATGGGAATCGATTTGTTGCAAGATTGACGGCAACGGATGCAGACGGTGCCCGGGTTGCATTCGAATCCAAGGATCTGATCGACGTTGACAGTCAAGAATTTGAGATTATCGTAGCTCTGAGCCAGCCAGATCCGCAGCCTCGAACGGCAACTTCTTACTCAATCCCAGAAGCAATCCTGAGTGCCGCCGTTTCTGGAGTAGAGAATCGGGAGGAGGATCAAGGAGTCTGGGATTTAGATCGACGCGTTTTCACCCTTGTTCTCGGTGGGCGAAAATTAATAAAAATTCAAATCTCGCCCTTAGTTATTCAGCTTCAACGCGAGATCGCCGATATGGGTGGTACAGGAATTTATTTTGATTCAGTAACGAGGGCGGGAAGCGGCATTGCGACAGAGAATCTTCATCGAGTGACTTTTGAGCTTCCCTCTGCACTGAAGGAAAAGCGTAGTAAATTGTGCGCGCTTTTGAAGGGCAAGGGCGTGCGTGACACCTTCGAGACTGTGGTCTGGGACCAAGAACTTGAAGATGCAGTCGAGGCTTATTTAGCGACTTATCGCCGCGCAATTGAAGCTGCAACAGTTGAGTTACGCGAGAACCTAATTAAGCTGGATAGTCTCAGCCTCACAGTTGACACTTCAGAAAGACAAGTCTCTGGCGTAATTATGCTTCCCATGCATCCTGCGAGATTAGCTTGGCTAAAACGGCATAACAAAGTTTTTCGGTCCTGGGCGAATGCTTTAGACACTCTGCCAAAGTCCAGTCGTGCATCGTCGGTGGATATAGACCTTGCCCGACGTGTAACACCAGCGAATTTGCCTTTTTGCGGGCTTCACGCCAGTGGGCTGGTGGTGTCATATTTTGACGAATTGACATATGGCACCGCCCTCTACATAGATCCTTTGGCACAAGATGCGGAATCTGATGCGGCAGTGCTCTGTTCGGCACTGGACATTCAAAGAAGCACCACACGAGTCCGCGACACGGCGAATTCCGTAGTGGAGCGAATTGACTCCTTCAATAAATCGCACCCGACTATTTCAGGACTGAAAGTCATTGCGATAAACCCAGGAACAGGAGATCTTCTAGCTCGAACTGCTAGAAAATTATTGAGTGTGAGTGGTGATGACGAGGAAGTCAATGGACAACGACTGGAATTCTGTGCTTACAGCGAATATTCGTCGTATTCTCATCCTTTGGATTCACTAGTAAAAGTTCAAGATGAATTGCGAGTTGGCTCACTACCATTCCCTGGATCTCATTTAAACCCACCCCTTAGCCTAACTCGTCGGCCAATAAAGGAATTGTCGAGAGATTCGTCCGGTGCGCATCTTGGGATTGTCCAGGGGGTTGCGCAGTCAACAATCAGAACCTCCGCGAGCCTGCCTGATCGTGCACCATCTTTTGACGGCCTTCTAACTCCCATGGTCTTCAATTCAGTGAACGACGGTAACTCCATCGTTCTCCTATCATCGCCAGCCTTGAGAACTCGGGCGGGAGTTTTTGATGACATCACATCCTCGCACCGCGCACACCAAAATGCGATCGGTCGTTGGATCTCCGGCGAAGTCGACGATTTCCCGGCTCTTACGGTTGAAGTTTTACCTGAAAGCCTCGCGCGGTTAGCGCTGATTCACAACAGGGCGGATTGGGTCCTCACCATAGACCGTCAGGTTGGAACAGGGCTTTTTGATCAACAGCTACAAAGTCCAATTAGTGATGCCTACATTTTGGACTATGCGCCAGATTTCATCGATGGGATAGGCGACAGACTCACAGTAACCACAACCCAAAAAACTGAAGTGAAAAATTTGCTAGCTCGGGCACTGGCCGATTTAGAGTTGACGAATCTAGGTAGAGATGAGGGTGATTTACTGCGAAGTCTTTCTTGGGTTTCGGGCCGGTTGGCACTAAGGCTCTTGGGAGATACGTCCCTTGCTCAGGAAGCCGCGAGTCTTGCAATTCTCATGATGCATTTTCAAGACAAGGACGAACTGGATGGCGTAATTATTGTCCCCGTAGACGCTCACCCTGAACTCTTTGGCAGCCACGCTAGGGAAAACGGCGTGCCGGCGAGACGTTGTGACTTAATACTGGTGAAGGTTAGTCAGCGATCTTTCAAGATCGAATACATTGAGGTGAAAGCGAGGAACCGAGCGAAACTGCCCCAGGCACTTGCGGATGACATTGTGGATCAACTGATGAGTACAGAAACTTTACTGAATCGAAAAATTTTTGGCGACGAAACACCCAGGGAAGATGCACCGCTGCAGTGGGCGCGTTGGGCCAGTCTCTTACATTATTATGCGGACCGCTCTGCCATAAACGGATTTATTAGCCCAGAGAAGATCGTTGATATTCATAAATATATTGACCGCATAGAGGAGCAGCGAGAGAAACCCGAAGCATCGATGCGTGGTTTTGTTGTTTGTATAGGAGGAGACGTCGGATTTCCTAAGAAGGTCCGAGATGTACCTATTACAGTTTTGACTGCTGTTGAGCTGGGAAGGATTGGTTTCACTACGATGCTAGAAGAAAAGCATCGTGAGAATCAACCCAGCGAATTTAACGCTGGGTTGGAATTAGAGCTCGTTCCTGAAGTCATTCCTGGGAGCCAAACAACGTTAAATGGAAGTAACTCCCATTTGCCATTTTTACCGGAATCTGAGCGACCACCGACTACAAGCGAAGACTCTGATGTCCTAAAAGTGAATGAGCCAGCTGTGAAGGAAGAAGATACCGAGCAAATCCAGGTTTCGAACCAAGTTGTTGTTCCTGAATTACCAACCACAGCCAACTACCCTGAAGTCGTTATTGTCCAACTGGGTCAAGATGCAAATAAACGAGAGGTCACGTGGGAAGTCAAAACGCAGGGGAGTCCACACGCATTCATACTTGGGATCCCGGGTCAAGGTAAGTCGGTAACGACTCGCAAAATTTTGCGTGACTTTTCAAGTCAAGGTCTACCGTCGCTTGTGATCGACTATCACGGTGACATGGCGCTTGATGCCGCACCCGGCACTTTGATAATCAATGCGGCGGACGGATTACCTTTTAGTCCTTTTGAGGTTAAGGGCATGGGCCCGAATGCGTCTAATGAGGCGGCTTGGGAAATCTCGGAAATTTTGGGCGTGGTTTTCAGTTTGGGTGAGATCCAGCGGACTTCGGTTTATGAGGCATTGCAGCAGGCATATTCCTTAAATTTTCTAAATGGTGAGTTGGTTCGATTGCCGACAATTGCGGAGTTCACTGAACAAATCGAACTTGTGGAGGTGCGTAATAAAGTCAAGAATATTAAGGCGCGACTGCGGCCTATGCTTGACTTCGGTTTATTCCCAGATGAGATTGACGCAAATTTTGATTTGCTCGCCTCCCAAGGGGTAATAATTGATCTGAGCGGGATAGGCCTCTCGGAAGTGCAATTAGCCGCCTCTGCTTTCATGCTAAGAAAGATCTATCACGATATGTTCTCGTGGCCCCAAGACAAACGCATGCGACTCGCGATAGTGCTTGATGAGGCACACAGGATGGCAAAAGATGTCACGCTACCCAAACTCATGAAGGAAGGTCGTAAATACGGCGTTTCCGTTGTCGTGGCAAGCCAAGGAGTCGAAGACTTCAACAGTCAGGTTTTGGAGAACGCGGGTGTGAAGATTGCTTTCAGAACCAACTTTCCAGCATCTAAAAAAGTTGCGTCGAGGCTTCGAGGTAAAGGCACTGAAGACTTAAGCGCAAATCTAGAACAGCTTGGCGTAGGGGAGGCCTATGTATCGACTCCGGATCATGCCCAGGCTCGTAAGGTGTATATGTTTGAGTAAGTCGGTATTTGTTTCGATGAAGCATGCCAGAGTCTTTTGAATTTTCTATGCCGTAGTTGAGCAGGAACAGGTCGATCTCCGTAAGCATCGATTCGAACAAGCTCGGGGTTTTCTTCGAAAAGTTCTACTTCACTCCACTGCTTCAGTTCAACCAGTACATATGAATTCTTTTTGGTTACCGGATGAACCCCTGCTAAAACTGCATCGATTCGACGACTGGTCAACGGTAGTTTCTGTTCGACCAAGATCTCGACGTTACTTAACCGGGCCTCAATGAGATCGTTCGCAAGCACCGGCATAGAAGCTTGCCACGAGCGGATTTCTCCGGGGCCCGGACAAACACCATGTTCATGCAGCATGCGGGCTGTCATTTGTTCGATTGCACTTCCTGATTCGTAGAGCGAGCGGATACTAGGACCCGTTCCACGAATCAAACCCACAATGACCCCCAGGCAGCACGAATAAAGTCGTGCGGGTGGAGGTCAATCCTGAATAAGGCGCCTGTCGGGCCGCGTTCACATACTAGCG
>Ga0129324_10001356_pt1 | contig 15886 bp, 13 predicted proteins | sample CPBDNA_7_FD_96879 | JGI IMG/M metagenome (GOLD analysis project Ga0129324, IMG submission 96879) | Freshwater to marine salinity gradient microbial communities from Chesapeake Bay, USA - CPBay_Spr_15_0.2_DNA | ecosystem: Environmental > Aquatic > Marine > Coastal | place: USA: Chesapeake Bay... | reverse complement strand
TTTAGGGTTTTTAAGTCTGGATTCTCGTCAAAGCTGCGCTTTGACAAGAATGACGGAGGTGTGGGCTTTAGCAAGATGGGGGCTTTAGCAATAATGACGGAGGAGAGATGTGCTTCGGTGTTTGATAAGAATGACGGAGGTGTTTTGCTCTATGACAAGAATGAAGACTTTTGTTCATTTATTATTTTAGCCTTTCTATTATTCCATTATCTTTGGGGCCTTAGGCTGGAGGGTACCACTGCATGCATTGCTCTTGATGATAGTTCAAGCCACTACGCCTTACCTTTGGTGCTATTAGATTTAATTACAGACCATCCAACAGGTGCGTCACTCTTGGCCAAAGGCCGAGGGTCCAGTACTGATGTTTAGGGTTTTTAAGTCTGGATTCTCGTCAAAGCTGCGCTTTGACAAGAATGACGGAGGTGTGGGGGCTTTAGCAAGAATGACGAGAGGAGAGATGTGCTTCGTTGTTGACCAGAATGACGGAGTAGGAGGTTTAGTTAAGCCTAACAATAGAATCTTAAAGTATGTGGAGTTTATATTTTTATCAATATTTTTGTTTTATTTTTATATAGCTAGCGTGATTAAATATATTATAGTAGAATTAATATTAGAATCATTTTTAAGTTAAGAGGTTTAATATGAAAAAATTCACAGTGCCATGTGATTTTGGTGGCCAAAAATCTCCATTCACTATTTATATTGGCGATCCTGAACCTAAGCATCATCCACTGCATTTTCAATCGAACTGGCTGTCTAAAGAGAGAGGTGGATCTATACCGGGTGAGGTTATGGATAGTATAGCAAAGCTCAAAGATATTGCTGATCAAAATAATGTTTCTTTTGAAGATCTATGCGTATATGCCCTTGGAGCAGCTCAGCAGGAAGAAAGTGACGAAGATGAATAATAGAAATATTAAAATTTCTTCCTCTATTTTATCTGCAGACTTTGCTAATCTTGGTAAAGAAGTTGAGCTTATATCTAAACATTCAGATTATATCCATATAGATGTTATGGATGGAGCTTTTGTTCCTAATATTACCATTGGTCCAGATGTTGTTAAGGCCATAAGGCCCTATAGCGATTTAAGCTTTGATGTGCATCTGATGATGTATAATGTTGATCAATATATTAAGGCATTTGCTGAAGCTGGCGCTGATATTATCACTATTCATGCTGAGGCTTGTACACATTTAGAACGTAGCCTAAGCTTGATAAAGTCTTTAGGTAAAAAAGCTGGAGTTTCTTTGGTTCCTTCTTCACATGAAAGTAAATTAGATTATGTTATGGATATTGCTGATTTAATACTAGTTATGACAGTAAATCCAGGTTTTTCAGGGCAAAGTTTTTTACCAAATCAGTTAAATAAGATAGAAAAAATTGCTAATAAAATTAGTAAATCAAATAGAGATATTGAGCTTGAAGTTGATGGTGGTATAAATCTTGATACTGCTTCTAAAGTGATTAATGCTGGCGCTAATGTACTTGTTTCTGGGGCTTATGTTTTTAAAGATGGACCAGATAATTATGGTCACAATATCAATTCCCTTCGCTTATGCAATTAAAAAATCTTTTACTTAAGGCTCAGAAACAGCTTGAAGCATCTTCTATTGATACAGCCGATCTTGACGCCAGGTTGTTATTGCAGTTCTCGCTTAATTTTTCTCGAGAGAAATTATTTTTATATCAAGACGACTCGGTAAGTAAGGAACAAGTTGATAGTTATATTAAGCTTATCCAGAGAAGAGAAAGTAGAGAGCCAGTGGCTAAAATTATTGGTAGCAAAGCTTTTTGGGAAAATGATTTTATTGTTAATCAACATAGCTTGGACCCTCGCCCTGATAGTGAAGTTATTATTAGCTCCTCATTAGATCTATTTTCTGATAAAGGAGAAGCTTATAGATTTTTAGATCTTGGCTGTGGAACTGGGTGCTTATTATTTTCTTTATTGCATGAGTTTACGAATGCTACTGGTATAGCTACTGATATTTCAGCTGATACTTTAAAAGTGACTCAAGCAAATATGGAGCTATTAAAGCTAGAAAATAGAGCCATGCTCTTAAATCAAAATTGGGGAGATTCTTTGAGTGAAAAATTTGATTTAATTGTTAGTAATCCTCCATATATCCCTAAAGCAGATATAAATGATCTTGAGCCTGAAGTGAAGTTTTTTGATCCCAAGCTAGCGTTAGATGGTGGAGTTGATGGATTGGATCCTTATCGATATTTATCACGCCAAATAATCACACTTTTAAAACCTGGTGCATATGCTATACTAGAGTTTGGTTTTGGCCAGTGTGAGTCTGTAAAAGAAATTTTTATTAATCAGGGATATAGAGTAGAAAAAATCCTTATAGACCTGTCTGGCGTTGAAAGAGCAATAATAGTTAAGGCTAATATTTAAATGTATACATTGTATCATTTTCCACTTTGTCCATTCTCTCGTCTTGTTAGAGTGATGCTAGTTGAGAAGCAGGTTAGTTTTAAGCTAACTATAGAAAAAGCATGGGAAAGAAGTGAATTTTTAGCTAGTCTTAATCCAGCACTAGAGTTGCCAGTTCTAATTGTTGAGGGAAACCCTATTTCATCAATATATGCAATTTGTGAATATTTAGAAGCTGCTTATGCACTAAATTCTTTCTTTCCTGGAAGTAATTTAGTTAACGCTGAAATCCGTAGATTATTTTATTGGTTTAATAGTAAATTCTATAATGAGGTTACTAAATATTTATTTGATGAGAAAGTTGTTTCTCATTATTCTGGCGGACAATCTCCTAGAAGTAATTTTATTAGGGCTGCTAAAACAAATTTAAATTATCACTTAGATTATATAGAGTTTTTACTACGGAAGCGTAAATGGCTTGCTGGTGATAATATAAGTTTGGCTGATTTATCTGCTGCTACTCAGATTTCCACCTTGGATTATTTAGGTGATTTAAGCTGGGATAAGCATGAGCTCACCAAAGAATGGTATGCAGTGCTTAAATCTCGACCTAGCTTTAGGGCCCTTCTTAGCGATAGGATTATGGGATTTACTCCCCCAGTGCATTATCAAAATCTAGATTTTTAGCTTAATTATAAATATCTTGATATCAAGCTCATACAGAATACTTAAATTGTAAGCAATTTAAGTATTTATGGTGACAAGTGAGAGGGTTAAAGTGAAGGTAAAATATATGCTATTACCAATCAATCCCAAACCATGAGCCAATTAAACTCATTATCGATAGCTTTGCTTTATAGTAATAAGTGATAAACAGCTCATTTAAACTACTTAGTGTGCTACTAAAGCTAGTGGCGCTAGGTATCGCCGGTAATGGTATATTAGGGTCAAAGCTGTCAATATCATTCATTTGTGAGTTAGTTGTTTCCTCATCCATTAGATCCTGGTCGCTTGGAACTTCTGTATCAAACTTTGCCTTTAAATGCTGCTCTAGCTCTTTTTGTGTCATGTCACTTGTGTCTGTGCTCAAATCTACAGGGCTCATTACGGTAGTTGAATTATCCTCTGGTATTGCGTCTAACATGCTATTACTTACAGCTATAGATTTTACTGGCTCTGGTATAATTGCATCTGAGGTGTTTGTATTTACAGCAGAGTTAGGAGAATCAAGTTCTGGCATAGTAACTTCTGGAGTTTTTATGTCTACAGCAGAGATAGATGTTTCAGGTTTTGGCATAGTAACATCTGATGTTTTTGTATTTACAGCAGGGTTAGGGGCTGCAGTAGTAGAAACTTTAGATTTAGCAACTACTGTTGTTTTTTGTGCTTTTGGTTTTATTGCTGAGGTGTTATTATTTTTTGGTTTTGTAGTTGGAATAGCTACATTAGGTTCAGGAATTTTTGGTGTTTCTAAACTTAAGTTTTTATTATTTGTAGCTTTAATGTCTTTTGAGGAAATAGCAGGGATCGTTGGGCTGTTATTAGTCGTTGTTGTTGGAGCTATTTTTTTAGCAGTGGATTTTTTTTCAGATGAATTAGAAGAAGAGGCAGCTATTACTGGAGCCGCTTTTGCAAAAGTTTCATTAACAGGGGTTTCTTCCTTTTTAACAACTAGTACTTTAACTCTTTTCTTTGTATTGCTTCTATTCTTATTTTTATTATATTCTATAACTTCTTGAATATTGCTATCGGCGTCAATCTTAGGTTGTTCTCCATTTTTAGTGCGTCTTTCAGTAAGTGTTATTGTAGCTTCTCTGTCCATTAAGTCATTTAATTCTTTAAGATTCAGGATTGGTCTACGTTTCGCTTTTTTAGGAGGTTTGTTTGATTGATAATGTTGATATGCGTCGTAATTACTATCGTTTTTTTTTAGGCTGAGAGATTCGGAGTTTTTTGACTCTGAATTTTTTTCAGTTATTTTATTACCATCTGGGTAACGTCTTGAGGTTGTAGAATTTGTTTTCTGGAGAGCATTCTTGCCGACGATGTTAACATCATAAGCTTCTTTTGGAGATGAATAAGAGCAGCCTTCTAACATAAAGCCAATGAGCAAAATTCCAAGTAAACTAAATTTCTTCATATTATTAAACTAAACAGCCTTTATTGTGAACTCTATATTATTAATGTTACAGGCATTTAATAACTATTTCAACATGCTTAAAATGCAATTAATAGCATAAAGTTATCTTTTTATGTCGACTGTGACTATTTAGACGCTAATGCTGAAATTATTCCCCTTAAAGTGCTGATTTCTTTCGTGGAGAGCTTCTCAATTCTCATAAATATATTTTTAATGTTTCTCATCATAGTGGATTTTTTCTCTTCAACTCTAAGAAAATCAGTTTTTTCTAGTTCAGTTTCAAGATGTAAGAAGAAATGTTCTATTTCTTTAATAGTCGCGTCTGGAGAAATTTTGTGATTGAATTTCACTTTAGGAGAGTTTTTGCATATTTCATGAAGTATTATTGCTACTGCATGCGATATATTAAGAGACGCAAAAAGTGGATTTGTAGGAATATACACAATTTTATGAGCATATATTAGATCTTCATTAGAAAGACCTGAATTTTCAGGTCCAAATATTAATCCGACATTATTCTCAGTATTTTGTTTTAGCTCGTTACTAAGGTTAGAAGATTCTAGAGATTCTTTATTAAGGTCGCGGCTTCTTGCAGTAAGAGCTAATGTTAGATGTAAATCACTAGATGCTTTTGCAAGGCTGGTATATATTTTTGCATTATGTATGATATCTTCAGCGCCTGCTGCAATGGCAATAGTGTTCTCATCTAACCATCCTTTTCTTGGGTTGACTAATCTTAGCTCCGTGCAATTGAAATTTAACATTACTCTAGCGATGGAGCCAATATTCATCCCTAGCTGGGGGCGCACTAGTATTATGACAGCTTTCAAGGCTTACTCTTCTGATATTTTAGAGAAATCAGGTGCGTCAACTTGTTTCATTCCAACGGTGTGGTAACCTGAGTCTACATGAAGATTTTCACCAGTGATACCACTTCCAAGGTCAGATAATAATGAGAGTGATGCTTTTCCAACATCCCAAATAGTGGTGTTTCTTCTTAGAGGGGCATTATGCTCATTCCATTTTAATATATAACGGAAATCACCTATTCCTGAAGCTGCAAGAGTTTTAATAGGTCCTGCTGAAATAGCATTTACACGGATGTTGTCCTTGCCTAAGTCATTCGATAAATATTTAACACTAGCTTCTAAAGCTGCTTTTGCTACACCCATTACATTATAATGTGGCATATATTTCTCTGCTCCATAATATGAAAGTGTAAGCATGGATCCACCGTCTTTCATAAGTGGAGAAGCCATTCTTGCAATTTTAGTGAATGAATAGCATGAGATGTTCATTGTGTTAAGAAAATTATCTAGAGTTGTATTATAATATTTACCTTTAAGTTCATTTTTATCAGAAAAAGCTATGGCATGAACTATAAAGTCCAGTTTGCCCCATTTGTTTTCGATTTCTTTAAAAAGATGTTCAAGGCTTTCATCATCAAGTACATCACAAGGAAGAAGTAATGTAGATCCAAGTGAAGCGGCTAAAGGCTCTGCTCTTTTTTTCATGATATCTCCTTGATAGGTGATAGCTATGTCTGCTCCATGTGCAGCACAAGAAGCAGCAATGCCCCAAGCGATTGACTTGTCATTTGCAATACCCATAATAAGGCCTTTTTTGCCTTTGAGCAATGAACCTGCTGGTATGTTTGCTAAGATGTCTTCAGATAAATTCATTATTTACTCCATAAGTTTTTATTTATAAACCAAGCATCAAGATAACAATTTTTTTCTTATTTTACAACAAAATGATTGTATAGCTATTAATAAAGTGAGAACATATGGCAACAAAAAGGAGTGATGCAGGTTAATGACAGAAGAGAAACAAAAAAATCAAAATCTATTGAAGCAGTCTACTTATGTAACAATAGTGGGCGTTAGTTTAATTGTATTAGCTAAGATATATGGTTGGGCAATAACTGATTCGGTTTCTATGCTTGCAAGCCTTGTGGACTCATTATTAGATACTTGCGTTTCTATTATGAATCTAGTCGCTTTGCATTATGCGTTAATTCCTGCAGATAAAGAGCATCGTTTCGGTCATGGGAAAGCAGAAGATTTAGCAGTATTTATGCAATCAATTTTTTTCGTATCTTCAGGGATTTTCTTGATATATGAGTCTGGCATAAGATTGATTTATCCGAAACTAGATGCTATGAGTAACACTGTAGAGGGAATTGGGGTATTGATATTTTCTATTCTTATAACCTCAATAATCGTTGCCTTTCAATATTATGTAATGAGGCGCGCTAAGTCGCATGTTATTGCCGCTGATTCTTTACATTATCTCACAGATTTCCTTACAAATTTAGCAGCTATTATAGGGATTGCTGTAACTGCTTATTGGTCAATACCTATATTTGATAGTATTACTGCAATTGCAATTTCAATTTATATTATATTTAACGCAGTAAAAATGTTTAGAAAGGCTTTTGATAATCTTATGGATCATGAGTTTAAAGATGATGAGAAAAATCTGATCATAGAGGCTGTTAATTCTCATAAAGATGTAAAAGGATTTCATGATTTAAAAACCCGTTATTCGGGGACTAAACCCTTTATTCAGCTTCATGTAGAGCTAGATGAAGATGTTTCACTAAAATCTGCACATCATATTGTTTCTGATGTTGAAGGATTAATTCTTAAAAAGATGCCAGATGCTGAAATTATAATTCATGCTGATCCTGAAGGTGTTGAAGAAAAAATATATTATAAAGATTAGTAATGTTTCACAATAAGTTTATGCAAACAGCTATAGGGATGGCTAAGGTGGCTCTAGCCAATGGTGAGGTTCCTGTTGCCTCATTAATAGTTAACCCAGAGACAAATCAGATTATTAGTAAGAGTCATAATTTAGTTGAAAAAAATTGTGATCCCACGGCTCATGCAGAAATGCTATCTATTCAAATAGCCTGCACAGAAAGATCTAGTAAGATTTTAAGAGGCTTTGATCTTTATGTTACCTTGCAGCCATGTGTGATGTGTTTTCAGGCGGCTATTTATGCAAAGATTAGCAGAATATATTTTGGTGCCTATGATCAAACTATGGCTATAGAAGTACCAAAGTTAGCTAATCATCATATAGACATATATGGTGGAATATGTGAGTTAGAATGCAAAGAACTGCTTGATAGGTTCTTTGCAGCTAAAAGATAAATATTTGAACATAGTCAATGGCTTTGTTACTTACCTCGACGAATATTTCCCATTATATCTCTCATTCTTTGTAACTTAACAGGATCATCTTTATTCATTTTATCAATCATTTCTTGTACTTTGTTAGGATTGTCTAACTTCTTTTGATCTTCATCTGTGATCTTTGTTGGGTCTGGATAATTTAATGCTCTCACTATCGCTAAATTTTCTCTGGCAAGATTCTCCTGTTCGACTCCACTTCTAGTATCTAAAGCTCTATCAAGCATCCCATACATACCTGTTGTTGTTTGAGTCCTTGGTTTTTGTTGTTGTTGATCAGCTTTGATTTGGCGTCTAATTGCAGCTTCTCTACCAGCTTCGCTTAGCTCCTTGTTCATATCAGTTTTATTTCTATAGCCCTCAGGCTTTTCTATCATTTTTCCTAATTCTTTTTTATTTTCTTTGCTTCTAAAGAGATTAGCTGTACTTGTACCAATATTTTTTACTCCTGTGCTTAGGTTGGATGTCTTTCTTTTAAGAGCTCTGGTTGCTCTAGCAGGAGCTGCAATTTGATGCTTAGCAAGCTCAACTGATTCACCCACTTGACCAAACATATGTCTGCCAGTTGCTTTTATTACATCACTTACCCCTAATCTACTATCATCTGTAACAACTGGTTTGGATTGAACTTCAAGACCAACAGCACGCCTTGCCACATTAGCTGTTTTTCTCTTCATTGCACTTCCTGTGCTATTTACTCTACCGATTATAGTATCCGATGCAGCTCCAACTAAGGCGCTTTTGGCTTTAGCAAAGCCGCTTTTAGGGCCTGCAGCTTTATCTCTTCTTTTCTTTTCTGCTTTAGCTCTTGCTTGCTCTGTTTCTCTACTTTCCATTGTTATTGAAAGTGGAGGAAGAACAGATCCAAGAATTTTAAAAGCTTTGCTTTCTGTGATAGCTTCCATGCCTTTATCAATTCCTTTGCTATATTTATCTAATTTTTTCTTTCTCTCTTCTTTTCTATCTTTTCTTTTCTTTGACCAATTATCAAGTTTAGTACGTTGTTTAGAAGATAAAGTTCTTTTTAATCCAGCTTTGAGACCTGCTTTTAGAAGATTTAGACCTTTTGAGTTTTCAATTATTTTATTAACTCCACCAGCAAAGCTTTTTATATCTGAAAGTGATCTTTGAGATGCTTTCCCAAGTGCACTACCGCTACCACTTCCTCCAGCTATTCCTTTTCCTATGTCAGGGACCACAGCATTAAATTTGAACATTAAATAGGCCAGCAATACTAAGATAAATCCGTTGTAAAGCATCGGTAAGTTAAGGTCTATAAATGGGTTTTCAAAAGCTTTAATTAAACTAGCATCTTTCACTAAATCTAAGAATGGTAAATTAATATATCTTTCTCCTGTACATTCATAAGGAGTGCAAAATCTATCCGCATCGCTTGGGTCCCAAAATCCATAACCAGGGATTGTTATTATTCCTTTTGCTTCATTCATACTAAAGCTACAAATTTGCCATGCTTTTAAAAGGACAAATTTAGAACCATTTACTGTAAAAGTAATATAGTCTTGGTAACAAACTCTAAATCCAAGAATTTTATAAATTTTATCGATGATAACTTGACTGAGTAAAACAATTGAAGCAAAAACTAATACCGCCTGGAAGAAATATCCAGCGAATTGATTAATCCAGCCTTCAAATAACGGCTTTGTTATCTGGAATAACATAAAAGTAATAAAGATGGGAGCTAGAATTATTAATATTGAAATAGCTAAATATGCCAATAAATATAATATTACACCTTGAACTATTGCAAGAGTTAATATAGCTAAAGCTAGCCCTAATAGTCCCGCTACCACAATACCAGAAGGCACACTAACTGATAGAGCTAAGATTTTCATCCAAGTTTCGTAGGAGTAAAATAAACCTATCATTTTATCAAAGAATGTGAACCCACTTGTAGTTTGCCCGGTCATAGTGCTAGTTATAATGCTTAATATACTATCTAATCCTGTGGTGAAGAAGGAAAAGAAATAATCATGAAATAACGTCCAGCTAGACTGTGAAGTTAATAATTGCATTACAATGATTAGTCTTAGAAAAGTAAATAATAACTCTCTTTGAGTCATATTCATCATTCCAGTTATATATAATAATCCTTGAAGTATCATATATAGAGTTAATCCAGCTTTTAAGGCTGATAAATATTGATTATTTTCAGTGATTTTTAAATATATATCTTTAGCTGATTGGTCTAACTTAGAAGTGATCATTTGTATCACATAAGTGATAGGTGGGGTTTCTTTGGGATCAAATCCACGCTTAAGAGCAACATAAAATGCTCCAGAATTGTCGTCATAATATTTATCAAGTATTTTGAAGTAGGCTGCTCCTCCAATATAATCAACTGAATTATTAAAGTCTCCTACATATCCTGCAGCTAAGCTGCCTTGGCTATACATTGCTATATTTTGCCATAAACCTAAAGTAAAAAAGTTTGCTGTAGGGGTAGACGGATTACGATTTATATTAGGGTAAAGGTTAGGATCGGTTATTGCAACAGCTGGATTGGTAAGCAGCAGATATAGTCCTTGTCCTTTATGAAATATGCAGGGAGGTTGATTTGGATTTGTAAAAGTGACGCTGGAGTCACCAATGACTGGAGTTCTTATCTCACATTTACTAGTGCTTCTCATGCTAGATGCAACGGCGTCGTCTGTTTCTTCTCCTCCAAACCAGCTTGTCCATAAAGAAGTGTAGTTACCATCGTCATTATAGACCATGATGGCTAAAGGTTCGCCGTTATATTTATAGTTTGTTGATTCCCATTCAGATAGTTGGTTATCTTCAATGCCAGTGACATTTTTCCCTTTAGCTTTGACGATGATTTTTGGGTAGCCAAAATCATCGGCCTCTATTGGAATTTTCATCTCCTCACAAGCAGATAAGAAGAAAGAAACTAATGCTAATAAGAGATATATTCTTCTCATTTCCCTACTCCCGCTCCTTTTCTTTTTGTACTTGGGCCGCTTCCTTCACTTGTTTTTACCGTACTGCCCGAGCTAACTGTAGAAGATCCTCCACCTCCTCTGCCTTTAAACATTCCTTTCATAGATCCACCTAAGTCGTACCATTGCATTCCTTTTTCTATTAGGGCCATAGCAATTGCTTTTGGTGCTGCCTTGGCTGTATCGACTGCATCTTTTTGTACGCTTGCAACGGTGCTATCTAGTCCACTTGAAGCAGAAGTTCCTGTGATAGCTCGAGTTATATCTGATATATGGCCAATAATTCCTCTAATTACACATACCATTATAGCTAAAGAGGTAGCTTGAATAAATATAGAGTAAAAGCTATTGCTACCTTTAAACACAAACCATTGGAAGCAGCCTAAATTCACTTTTGGAAGAGAAAATCCTGCCCATGAGCTTAAAATACTTAAGTCTACCTGTAGAGGATGCATGTCAACTCCTCCCCAACATACTTCATAACTCATCATATTTGTCCACATAGTAACAAATATGGTGCTAACAATATAAAAAGCAACAAATAAAAATACTGATTGGAGAGCATAATCAACTAAGTAGCTTACCCAGCCATCAAAATATTTTTTTGTTCTTTGAAAGAGAATAAATACTATAAATAATGGAGCGAGTGAAATTAATATTGCTAAGGCAAGTACTGTAAGTAGATAAGTGATTAAAACTCGCGCTAAAACAAATAAATAAACAAGTATTATATAAACTATAATGAAGATGGTAATAAATCCAACTAAATCAAAGATAAGTACTGATATTTTTATCCAAGTTACGTCTTGAAAGAAAACATTAAAGGCATCATCTACGAAACCAAATAAATTTACTTTATCTGGAGAAGTATCTCCAGTTGCGGCTCCAATTAAGAATTCACTTCCTTCTGTAAATACTGAGAAAAAGTAGCTATTAAAGAACTGCCAACTATTAGGACTAAATAATTGAGTTACCACTGCAATTTTTATAACTCTAATAACTAAATCCTGAGCTGAAATTGAAGTTAAACCTAGAGTAAAAAATAGTCCATATAATATTATATATAATACTAAGGATAATCTTACTAGTTGTAGAAAATCATTGGATTCATAAAAATTATTGTAGATTGTGGTACTAGCTGTGCCAAGTAATTTAATTACTGGAACTGTTAAACTCATTAAAAATTCTGAAACTTGAGAATTCTTTTTAGTGATCACAGATACATAAGCTTCATAATGACCTACATTATCATGATAATAGTCATCCCTAACTTTAAACCAGATGTCACCAGAATTATTAGGGGTTCCAGAATAATATGACCCATTAATAACTATAGGTGATATGCTTGGTATATCTGGTGTTACTAGGTTACTTAATATTCCAGCATCACTTTCAATCGTGATGCTCGCTACTTGTTTTATATAATTTAATAATTGGGAATAGTAAGCATCAATCTCTGTAGTAGGAAGGCTATCAAAAGCATTAAGTGCATTATCTATATTATTTGGATTGGCACTGCTTATAAGAAGCTGTAGTGCTCCACGTTGTCCAGGTTTATTTATAGCCTGGGATCCATCGACAAAGCAAGCCATAGGTGTTGATAGAACTTCAAGTATATATTCTCCACTTCCATTCCCAATGTTTGATCCAGCTGCTTGAGCAATTGAAAAGCCAAGCTTTCCAGTGCTATCTTTAGGCACAATGAATTGATATTTTCCATGACCATAACCCTTAGTTAATGTGGTTTGGTATTTAGTGTTATATTCATTTAAAACATCTTGAAAATCAACTCCACCTGTTCCGCTCATTGGAGGTAGTGTTGTAGATGAATATATATTTGGTTGTCTTGCAATTGAATATTGAAGAACATCAGTGTCAATAATCGAGTTGATTTGAGTACCGCTTCCAGCTGCTGTTGTGGTGTTATCTAGCGTTACTATTTCACTGTTGTCAACATAAATAGTAAGTCCTAAAGCGTTAGTTCCTTTACAATAACCTAGTTTAAGTTTTTGGTATCCTGCGCTGTTGTTAGTGCAGGTAGTGTTATTAGGTTCATTGCCTATTACTACTCCATCACCTAAATTTTCAATTATAATTATTTCACCTTCTTTAACAACCATTTCAGTGCCGTCATTGAAAGTTGTTTTTGGAAGTGTTGCAGGATTAACTGTGAATTTTGGCGAGGGATTTTTATTGTCATATCCACTTGAGCAGAAAAACACTGATCCATAGATGTCAATCACTAAAGTGGAGTTTTTAGTGGCGCCAATTTTAGGTAACTTTACCCAGCGCCCTCTGTCTTGAAAAGCTGTTCCACCTGAAGCGCAATTTAAAGGGGTCACACCATCTGAGTTTACTGATCCGTTCATGGCGCTACAGCCATCAGCAAATACAGTTACATTTGACTTTGCTGTCGTGTAGTTAGTGTCTAAATCTGGAACGGTATATACGCAGCCACAACTACAGCCAGATAGTAAAAAAAATAATGTAGAAAATAGGAAAAATTTTACCTTGGCTCTATAAGTTATTATTTTATAGAGTGCAAAAGCCTTGTTTTTTAAATTTTTAAGGATAAGTGGAGATTTATAAAACATAATTTTTCTATGTGCCACCTCCACCTTGGCTTGCGTTAGAGCCTGAACTAGCTCCAGGCCTTGGTGCGGTTCCTGCGCCAGATCCACTTCCACCACCGCCTCCAGCTCCGTCGCCGCCCTTTTTGTCTCCTCCTGTGGCTTTCTTCATTGCCATTTCTGCGGCTTTATCAAAGAGTTCCATTGGGTTTCCAGCTACACTACCTAGGTTTGTTCCTCCAGTTAGCTCTGCTGCAAATTGTCCTAACATTTCAGCAAATTTGTAGAATAAATAGGCAAATAAACAAATAGTAATCAAGCTACTTAGCATATTTTCGGCGCTACCTGGGTTCATACTTGTGTATTCAAAGAATATTGCATTTGTAGTTCTAGTTAAGCTATCCTTGCCTTTAGGGTTTGTAATTTTATAGCCTAATGTTTCTTTACAAGGGGTTAGATTAGAAAGAGCCCCTGTATAGCCTGTGCATCCTGCCTGTCCAGGGTTATCAGGATCACATATCTCAAAGAATGGTTTTGATTTAGTAGGAGCTCCAGTAGTTCCATTTCCATCATCGCTCCAAGTGATATTAGTGCTAACAAACTGACAATCTCCAAACATGGTCTGATCAAATACAGTCAGCATCATTGCTATGTAGGCGGCAACAATCATGGGCTGCAAGGCATAGGAAATAATTAATTTTAACCAACCATCAAAGTATTTCTTAGTCTGTTCAAATAAGGCCATTGGCACAAATATGGGTGCCATGTATATTAAGATAGCTAATGCAATCATCGATATTACAGTGACGTTAACAAAATATACCACTACAGATAATAAGAACACCATAAATACTACGCAAAATACAGCAAAAATTATCTGAAAGGCAAAAAGAGCGGCAAGAGGCAAGAGTAGTAGTGTTGATGCTCCTAGCACAAACATAGTTATGGCTATTCCTCCAATTGCTTTGGTACTGATAGATTCTGTGTCGACGCCAAGGTAATATAATAATCTACAATCAAGGCTATCCCATAGGGCTAGATATTGATATTCTGTAGGATAGTCTGAAGTGTTATATGCGCATAGTCCTTGGGCGCCGCCGGCGGAATAAACTATGCCGGCTAAGGTTGTTGCGCCGTCTTGGAAGAAGGGGAGCATTAATGTGGTAACCCCGTCATCATATTCAGCTTTTCCGCTATCGCTGAAGCCAGTAGAAATTCCTACAGAAAAATATAAAACTAAGAGGAATTTTGCTCCAAAGGTAAAGAAAGTGCCCTTATCTGGCATTTCTCCACCTAGAGCTACTTTGATTCCAAAAAATATTACGTACAGCATTAATGCTGCTCTAACAACATTACGCATAGTGTCTTGGAAAACAGGAAAGTAGTTTTGTTTATAATTAGTTGCACTTCCGCAGCCACTATAATCAATAAATAATCTTTCTATACTTTCTTTAATGCATTGAATAATAGAGCCACTTATAGGCATAAAACTTCTTGATTGTTGAAAAGCTGCATTTGCACAAGATTTAGCCACATAGCAACTCTCATCTAATTTAAACACTGAACAGTCTGGTAGATATTTGCAACCAATGGATTGATAGCCCAGAATCGTCCAAAATTGTGCGCATAATTTATCACCAACTTTTTTAGCTCTGATTTCTCCTGGTGGGTAGAGATATGTTTTTTTCCATCCGCTCGTTACTTCATTGCAATCATATTGATATGAGAAACCATCTGGATTAGATGCGGTTATGCCTGTGTATGTTAGAGCTTTGTAACATATTGTCATACCACCTTTTGAATCACAAGTACTTGAGCAGCCATTGTCTCCGGGCGCGCAGCCTTTGTGATTGTGAGTGGTTCCGTTATAATAATTTGCATCGCATCCTTCTCCTCCAGGTGCGCCTTCAATATAAAAATTAGCGCTATATACCGCAAATAATCCAAGGGTGGTAACATTAGCTACTAACGCATTGAATAGATTTATCCCCCCAACGCAGCTATCATCTGGAGTAACTCCAGCGCCTGCTACTGCTTGTTGAGCAGTGAAAACTTGCAACAATAATGCCAAAACTAGAGTTCTAATCTTTTTATTCATATATTACTCATTTTTTTTTCTTACGGCATGCTTCATAAAATAAATGCAACCAGTTATCAGGATCCTCTCCATGTTCTTGACGTAGTTTGTTTAAAATCAATACTGTCTCTGATCTTCCAGATAAAACATTGATAATATTATCCATACCACTTAAGTCAATTCTTGCAATCACTGCGCTTATTCCTTGCTTGATTAAAAAATAACGACTTCCTGGGTCAGTTGTTTTTATAAGCACATACTCACGCTGAGTAAGCATAAATGCAGTACGATAAACTTGAGTGGCCTTCAAATTTGGTAAAAATATTTGGGTTGCAGTTTGCTGAATTAATGTGTCACTAATTGCGCTTTTACTTGCATCTTCAACGCTTTGAGTAGCAAAAATTACAAAAGTATTTAGTTTACGAAGAACCTTAAGCCAATCTTTGATTTTAGGAGCAAAAATAGGATTATCAATTAATGCCCATGCTTCATCAAGTACGATCATTGTTGGGGTGCCATCAAGAGAAATATTTATTCGATGAAATATGTAAAGCA
>Ga0129324_10001355_pt1 | contig 15898 bp, 15 predicted proteins | sample CPBDNA_7_FD_96879 | JGI IMG/M metagenome (GOLD analysis project Ga0129324, IMG submission 96879) | Freshwater to marine salinity gradient microbial communities from Chesapeake Bay, USA - CPBay_Spr_15_0.2_DNA | ecosystem: Environmental > Aquatic > Marine > Coastal | place: USA: Chesapeake Bay... | reverse complement strand
TTAGGTCTTCGAAACTATGGACCTCTTTATTTTCTCTAGAAGGTAAAGAGGTCCATAGTTTCGAAGACCTAAGAGGTAATCTCCAAAAATCTAAATCTGAAAAAGTAGCAATTTCCTTGTGGAGAAAAGGCATAGTCAAAAATTTTGAAATTCAGCCTGAAATCCTTAATCAAAATGGTGAAGCCGTAAAGTTAATCGGTGTTTATAGTGGAGGTGTATTTCAACCTCTGAAGTTTATTGAGACCAAGCCAAAGGGCTTTTTTGAAGCCTCGATTATGGCCTTTGGTAGAACTTGGAACACTATTGTAAAAACAATTGATGGCTTCAAAAAACTTATTACGGCGGAAGTGAGCTTCAAGACAATTGGCGGACCATTGGCCATTGGTAAGGTTGCCTCCGATTCTTTCAATACAAGTCTTTCCTATTTTTTCCAATTAATGGCACTCATTTCTGTAAATTTAGGTGTGATTAATCTATTTCCGATTCCGGTTTTAGATGGTGGACACATTATGTTCATCTTTTTGGAGATTCTAAATCGTGGACCAGTATCTCGAAGGAAAATGGAGATAGCTCAACAAGTAGGGTTATCACTACTCTTGATGCTAATGGTAGGGGCCATTTTTAATGACTTCTCTCGCTTTTTCTAATAAGAGTCAGACATGTACTTATTCTTAGATTCCTCTCTTTATATCCAAGTTGGTCTTCTAGATGATGATCTAACTTGGAAGCATTATGAATTAATTGCCAACAAGAAAGGCTCTCAGATTCTTCATTCAATTATTTATTCTTCCTTAAGTGATCATAATATTAAGGTAAAAGATCTTAAGGGGATATTTTTGGCAAATGGGCCGGGTTCTTATACTGGAATTCGTGTAGCAGAGGGAGTTTGCCAGATTTTAGAAATGGAAGGCCTACCAATATATAGTTTTTATCACTTTGAGGTGCCATATTTCGCGGCAGTTAGTGAATATAAATTCTATGCAGAAGCTTTTAAGGGAGAAGTTTTTCAATATAGCTTTGGACCAGAGCAAGAGAGTTTGGATCTAATAAGTGAGAAGAACTTTAATTTGCTGGATCTCTCAGAGAGTCATTTGTATCACCTCGAGGGCGAGCTTTTAGGTAGGCAGCTAGATAGCCTTTATGATCTATATAAAAATGAGTCAGTGAAAATATTTTCAAAAGCTAGGGATAGGGGAGAACACCTTCCACCATATTATTATCGACCAGAGGAAAAAGAGTTTAATTTACCTAGAAAACGTTGAGAGATTGGAAGCTTTTGGAAGATTCCTTATGTTCTTAATGGTACATTACTAAGATGAAATTTTTTCTAAACTCCTTTCATTACACCATATTTTTTTCAATATTCTTCTTTTTGTGGCTCTTTGGCCTTTACTGGCTTCTTTTCATCGCATTATTTATATTTTCTATGTTTCTGCTTTTTTCGAGGCGCTTACCTCCGGCATTTCAGGAAGACGAGGTCCTTAAAGAGGGCATTTTATATGCTCCTGTAAATGGAAAGGTTGCTCTTGTAAATGAGGGAGTTGTTCATGGTCGCTATGGAAATAATTTAACGGAGATTGTTATAGTTTCATCCTGGTGGCGTGAACATGGAATCTATTTTCCCTTGAAGGCGGAGATCATTGATCTCGCATATCAAGGAGGAAAAGGGCACTTTCGTTATTTCTATAAGAGTATTTTTTCAAATGAACAACCTCGAAACCCGAGTCTTTCGCTTGGGATGCGCTGCGTGAACAACATCGCAATTGGTATTGATTTTTATAAGTGTCTGATGGGAATGTGGCCAAGAGTTAGGGTCATTCCTGGTGATAAGGGGAAGGCCCAGGTGAACTTGGGATTTTTTGGTTTAGGCGGAACCACTGTTCTATATTTACCTGAAAACTATGAGATACTAGTAAAAGAAGGTTTGGATATTGTAGCGGGTCAAGCTATTGTTGCTAATTTAAAAGACGTTAAAAAGGTGGAGGCATGAGTCCTGCTAAGAGATTTACATTCTTTTTACCAAATATTTTCACCGGCCTAAATATGGCATGTGGTTTTTCTAGTATGGTGTTTGCCTCAAGAGGTATGCATTATGAAGCCGCGATGATTTTAATTTTAGGTGCAATTTTTGACTCTGTTGATGGAAGAGTTGCCCGCTTAACGGGAACGGCTTCTCATTTTGGAGAACAATTCGACTCGCTAAGTGACGCTGTTTCCTTCGGTGTTGCTCCTGCGTTTTTAATATACCAGAAATACCTTTTTGATTACGGTCGCCTAGGTGCTGTAGTTTCTTTTTTCTATTTACTTTGTGCTGCCTTGAGGTTGGCACGATTCAACGCCAATATTACAAAGGTTCGGTCTGACTTCTTTCAGGGTCTGCCTACTCCGGGTGGTGCGTTGGCGATAATCGGCCTTATCTTGTTGGCAGATAGGTTCCCCATATTGAATGAATATGGAGAGTATTCAATGGGCTATACCGCACTATATGGATTGCTCATGATTACGACGATTCCATTTAGCTCGTTCAAAGATGGTGACTTTGTTCGTCGTCATAAGCGCGCTATTTTGTTTTTCTTTTTTGTTGGTGCGGCGTTAACAGTTATTTATTACAAGATAATGTTTGCACTTGGAATGGCGTCTTATGTGCTTATTTCTCTATTTTATTACTTCTATAAGATCAAGGAGTTTGGCGATGCTTTCGAATGGTCCGAAGATTCAGAATCTGACACTGATTCTTAGTCTCATATTATCTCTTTCTTTAAGAGCAGAGGACTTTGGCATTGCAATGCCTGACCAGCTTGAGCCAGATAAATATATTTTAGAAAGCTTGGAAAATGATGAGGATAATGAAGACGTAAGCCATGTTATGGGTGAACGTGATTTGGATGCTCTCTTTAAGAAAACGGAAGATGAAAAAAAGGGCAGTCAGCCCTTTGTTATTCCTGATACTGCAAAATATAATGAGGAAGAGTTAAGCGAAAAGGAAAAAATTCTTTCCACAGGCAATGAAGTTCCTTATACCCATGAAAATAAAGATAATCTGATCGAATTTAAGAATAAGAATATTTACAAAGAAATCTATAATAAAGGAGAAGGCTCTTTTTCATTTACATATATAAAGGATGAATATGATGTGACTGATAGAAATAATGTCTATCAACAATCCTTTAAAAATGCGACTGGCTCAAAAAGAGGAGGCTCGATTCATTTTAACTTTGATGATTATATTTCAAAAGGTTGGTTGAATACCTTTTATGGCCTTGGAATTGGAGTCGGTTATGCTGCTGGAAAGGGAATCTTTGTAAGTTCACCAAATCAAGAAAGTAATGTGAAGTTTCAACTCTATACTGTTCCTCTAGATTTAAGGCTGGGCTTTGACTTGGTCCCCAGTCGATATTTTAAGCTTAGTCTTGCTGGAGGCCCCTCGGCCATGGGTCTATTACAGTCACGGAATGATCTAGACCGAGAAGACGACCAGAGGTATAGACGCCAAGTTAGTTACGGTTATTTTGGTCATGCAAAACTTCAAATTAGTATTAATTCCTTTTCAGAATCAACGGCGATTAAAACATTTAGTCAAAGTGATCTCACAAATATGTATTTCAATTTGGAAGCACGTGTTCAAAGTTATGAGAATTTTCAAGATGAAATATCTATAACAGGTGCAAGTTTCGGACTTGGTTTTACGTTTGAGTATCTATAACTACCGTCTAAATATTTCCTATGAAGGCTCTCTCTTTGAAGGGTGGCAAATTCAAACCCCATCCCAAAGAACAGTGCAGGGTGAGTTACAAAAAGCCCTTATTAAAATAACTAAAAATGACAACATTAAGTCTCTCGGATCTGGACGCACGGATAGTGGGGTTCACGCTTTAAATCAAATTGTTAAGATACAAATACCACTTTCAATCGAGCCACCAGCTCTAATACGGGCCTTAAATTCCCATCTTCCCCATGAGATTAGAATTAATGACTGCAAGGAGAGTACGGATGAGTTTCACCCCGTTAGGGATGCTCTGTGGAAAACTTATGAATATTTAATTTATAACGGGGCCGTTTTACCTCCCTTTTACCGGAGCCTAGTTACTCATATCCCTCGTCAGGTTGACTGGGGCCGGGCTGAGGAGTCCTTAAAAGTATTTTTAGGTGAACATGACTTTGAAAACTTTTCCACTAAGGGAACCGAAGTTAAAACTACCGTAAGAACAGTATTTGATGTGCGCTTGAAGAAAGAGCCTTTATCCAGCTTTATTGACCCGATGCATAGTGGGGACTTGTATCGAATTAGTGTTACAGGCAATGGCTTTTTGAAGCAGATGGTCAGACTTATTGTTGGAGCCGTTTTAGCCGCTGGGCAAGGTAAAGCATCGCCAGAAGAAATTCAAGCCCATTTCGAAGGTAAAACTGATAAGAAAATAGGTGCAGTAGCACCTCCAAACGGTCTTTACCTATCTCATGTAGAATACGATAAAACCTATACTAGGACCAATTGACAATCGGTTTCAAGGTCGATAATTTCCCAACAAAATTAATATCTTATCGCACTGCCCATAGAAGAGGATTTTAAATGTCTTATCAAGTTGAAGAAGTTAATGGATGTACAAAAAAGCTCGTTTTTAGTTTTGAAAGTTTGGATTTAACAACAGAAATTAAAAATGAACTCGTTAAGAAACAGAGAACTGTTAGTTTAAAAGGTTTTCGCAAAGGAAAGGCTCCGCTTTCTGTTGTTCAGAAAATGTATGGCCCTCAGGTCGAAAGTGAAGCATTAAACAGTTTTATTCAAAACAAAATGTATGAAGCGATAACCAAAGAAGACTTAAGAGTTGTAGGTTATCCAAATTTCGAAAATATGAATTATGATCCAGGTAAGTCAGTAAGCTTCGATGCTGTTGTTGAGATTTTCCCTAAGGTTACACTTAAGGATATGTCTAATTTGTCTTTTACGAAAGATGCGGTTGAATTCAAAGATTCTGATCTCGACGATGTGAGAAAGAATCACATGAATTCAAAAGCGGAAATGACTGAAGTAAAAGATGACTCTGTAGCGCTTGATAAAGGTCTTTTTGCCGTTATGAACTTTCAAGGTGAAATGCCTAACGGGGAAAAACCAGAGAATATGAAAGGCGAAGAGTTCCTTTTAGAGATCGGTTCTGGTCAATTTATTCCAGGCTTTGAAGATCAGATGCTCGGTATGAAAAAAGGTGATAAAAAGACTCTTGAAGTTACTTTCCCTGCAGATTATCAAGCAACAGATCTTCAAAATGCCCTAGTTAAGTTTGAAGTCGACCTTCTTGAAATCAAAGAGAAAAATTATCCAGAATTTACAGATGAGTTAGCAAAAGAATTTGGTTTTGATTCAGTATCTGACTTTGAAGAGAAGAATAAGGCCAACTTAATAGATCAAAAAGAAAGAGTTGCGAAACAAAAACTTAATCAAGAAATTCTTGATAAGCTTGTTGAAGAAAATTCTTTTGATATTCCAGCGGCCCTTGTTGCTCAACAAGAAAATCATTTAAAAGAAGACGTTAAAAAGACTCTTGCTCAACAAGGTTTCAATGAGCAAATGATGCAGGAGTATTTTGAGAAATGGACTAGTGATTTAACAGACAAAGCTAAGTTTCAGGTTCGCTCTGGTTTAATTCTTGATGCTATCGCTAAAGAGCATAATGTTGAAGCTAGTCAGGAAGACTTTGATATTAAGTTAGAAGAAGTGGCAAAGTCATCAGGACTTGATATGGAACAAATTAAAAGCTTTTATTCAAAAGATGAAAGCATGAAAAATAATCTTATGTTCGCTATTCGAGAAGAGAAGACTTTTGAGAAAATTTACGGATTTGTAAAAATTAAATAAGAATTTTTATTTGGCCCTCATTTGAGGGCCTTTTTTTTTGCCTTTTTTCCTTCATTGTAACCCTTAGAGAATTGATCAAATCTAGCGACCTCACAAACCGACGGAAAAGGCCTTGAACTTTCGCCGACAAGTTTTCCTTGGTAATAGGAGCAGTACTTTTTTGCGCCTTGAAGGTACCCTTTCAGATATTGCTCTAAGGTATTGGTCTCTTCTTTTTGTGAACAGACCTTAAGGTAAGTCGAATACATACTTTTTTCAAGTCCGCGGGAGGCATCAGAGAGACCTTGTTCGAGCCAATCTCTTTGACTGCAATCTTCCTCTTTAAGAGTACTTCCACAAGAGGATAATAAAAGGATGAGAAGTAATATTTTATAAATCATTTCTGTATTTGGGCCTTCATCAGACGTTCAACTTGAATGCGATTGTTACAGAGAATCCAGTCATTACCAGCTCCTCTACCAACGGGAGCAAAGGCATCGGTACTAATGCGACCTTCCTCAATAATATGATCTGCCACATGAACCTTTACGACCTCTCCAGTGATGATTTGTCCACAACCGGGTTCGTCTCCATAAGATAAATGGTCTCTATAAATACATTCAAAATGAATAAGACTTTCTTTAATACGACGAGCTTTTATCTTTTCAGATTCAATTGGTGTAAGGCCTGCAAACTTAAATTCATCTTCTCCGTAGGGAAGTTCTGTCGATGTTTGGTTAACCTTTTCTAAAATAGGCTCAGAAACGAAGTTTATGACGAACTCTTTCTCTCTGAAAATATTGCGTGGAGTATCTTTTAATTGTCCGTTGGAGCTACGAATAAGTGGGCAAAAGGCAATGATCATGGGACTTGCCGATACCCCTGTGAAAAATGAAAATGGTGCTACGTTGTTTGATCCATCTTCATTTAATGTCGACACAACTGCTATCGGTCGAGGTAAGATGCTTCCAATTAGGAATTTATAGTTGTCCTTAAAATCGCCATTTGTATCAAAGCTTTTCATTTATACCATCCAACTTTTCCAGTAGTTTTTATTTTCGTTTTCAGAGAACCAAGATGCAGGTTCAAGAGGGTAACGTGTATCGATCATAACGGCATATTCATCGGTATGAGTTTTATTGTCAGCTTTTTCAAAAGCTTTAGGGTGTGGCCCATGATGAATACCTTGAGGGTGAAAAGTAAAAGCACCTGCATCGATGTTGTCGCGACTAAAGAAATCACCCTGATGATAGAAGAGGACTTCATCATAATCAATATTACTGTGATAGAAGGGGACCTTAAGTACGCCTTCAGATGAATCTTCTAAGGGCCTCGCAACAAAAGAGCAAACGACGAAATTTTGAGCAACAAAAGTTGTGTGCCCTGATGGAGGTATGTGATATTTGTGACTCATAATAGGACAGAAATCGTAGATGCTTAGAAGCTTTGGGTAAACAGATCCTTTCCAGCCCTTGGCATCTAGAGGATTAAAGGGATAAGTCACTTTGGTAAGTTTTCCCAATCTTTTAATTAAAAGAGCGTACTCGTCTTTATCTTGTTCTGAGCCTATTGCAGCCTCAGGAGTTTTGATGGCCGTTTGATCATAAAGAGCGTTGGGCCCTAGAATACCGCGACTCGGTTCTTCAAACTCAGAGGTAGACTCAATTAATAGAAACTTTGTTTCATTTTTAACATAGTATTTATAGGTAGTTCCTCTTGGAATATTTATATAGTCACCTTTTTTATATTCGAGGGGACCAAAAATAGTTTCCAAGCGTCCTTCACCCTCATGGATAAAGTAAAGTTCATCATGGTCAGCATTTCTAAAGAAGTGATCAAAGTCTTGATCATATTGAGCGATAGAAACTATACAGTCTCTATTTCCAAGTACGACTTGGAATTGATTTTTAGTTAGTTTTTGATTAAATACTGGAGGAAGGCAACGTGGCTTAAGGTCTCCCTCAATATTTTTCCAATTTACAGGTGGATTCTCATGGTAAAGGTGGCTGACTCTTCCAAAAAAACCTTTCCTGCCGTGCTCTTCTTCATATAGGCCATCTGGGATTTTAACATGGGCCTGTTTGGTATAAGTTCCACTTGCTTTAAAACTTTCCATCTTAATAAATCCTCTTGTTGCCAACAATATTTTTAAGGTGACCGATCTTTTCGATGTAGAGGTCTATTTCATCTCCACTTTTAATCCATTTATCCAATTCAAGACCACATCCAGTTCCAACAGTACCAGAACCCATAAGGTCACCAGCGACGACAAATTCCTCTCGTGAAGCATGAGCAATCATTTGTGCCCAAGTATAATGAGAATCTCCAGATTGACCACGGGACCACTCTTTACCGTTTATCTCTGCTGTCATGAGAAGGTTAGGCTCACCTTCAAACTCATCAGCAGTTACGATAACAGGACCTATTACAGAGCAGAAGTCTTTCCCTTTTGCTGGACCAAGACGAATGGACATTTCCTTCTTTTGAATATCACGAGCACTGATGTCGTTTAGAATTGTGTAGCCAAAAATATGGTCGAGAGCACTTTCTTCTTTTATGTTCATACCATCTTTGCCAATAACAACCGCCATCTCTAACTCAAAGTCGAGGACGTCAGTGTATGAAGGCCAAAGGATTTCGTCTTCAGGGCCGATAAACCCCTCTGTGCCACCTTTATAATAGGCGGGGATTTCATACCAAGCTGGAGGAACAGGCTCATTTCTTTTTTCAAAGCCTTTCTTCACATGCTTTTCATGAGCATAGAAATCTCTATAGGTACTAATTTTATCTAATGGACTATGAAAGCGAATATTCTTCTCTTGATCAAGATTAAATGAAACAGGTGTGCCATCGGCCATTTCATTTATTCCTACTTTTCTAAAAAATAGGTAGAGTCCATAGGCTTCTTGAAGGGCCTCTAGAGGATGATCATAAAGTTTTAGTAGTTGAGATAAACTAGTTGGAAGTTTGTAGTTAGCTCTCTCCTCAAAATTTGAGTAACCCTCTCTTTGATAGTCTAGCTGCCAACATAAGTTGGGATCGATCAAGATATTTTCAGGGGTGATAATTCCCATTCTCTTTTGAGTGATAAAGGGACTTTGATAGCTAAAGGAACATATTTTCATATTTCAGACCTGCCGTATTTATTGTCGTATTCGGGGAGAACTTTAGTCATGGCCTCATAAAAGTGCTGCATTTCTTCTTCCGTTCCAATAGAAATGCGGACGAAATCAGCCATTTCATTAGCTTTTAACGGACGAATAATTACACCCTCATCAAGGAGTTTGCCAAAGAGAAAATCACTGGCTTCTGCACTCCCCGTTTTTATCGTAATAAAGTTTGTGATTGATTTTATAGGAGAGAAGTTTTTCTCAATGAGAAATTGTTCACATTCTTTAAGTAGCTTGCTGTTTGTTTTTAAAGTCCTTTCAAGATGGGGCCGGTCTTTTAAAGCTCCGACGGCACCCTTTTGAGCGATTAAGTTTGGTTCAAAGGGGAGTTTTACCTTGTTAAGATTTTCGATAAGATCCTCATGAGCAAATCCGTAACCTACGCGAATACCAGAGAGGCCATAGGCCTTAGAAAGAGTTCTTAAGGTGATGACATTATCGTAACGGTAATCCATTGAATCAGGATAATCATCATATTCATTAGCATATTCAAAGTAAGCTTCATCAAGAATAACAAGAACGTGGTCTGGAACATGATCCATTAAGAGATCAAATTCAGTTTTGGTAATATAAGTACCTGTTGGATTATTTGGATTAGCAATGTAGATTATTTTTGTTTTTTCATTGATAGCTTTAGCAATGGCCTCTACATCATAACGAAAGTCTTTCGTAAGAGGTACGCAGTTAAGTTGAGCCCCAACACTTCTGGCTAAAATATAAAAACCAATGAAAGTATTTTCAGAAGTGAGAACCTCACTCCCAGGGCCAAGAAAGGCGCGAGCAATGTAGCCCATGATTCCTTCACTTCCATTTCCAAGAGTAATATTCTCTGCCTTTAGATTATAAAGTTCAGATAGCTGAGACTTTAGAGCATAAGCGTGCATATCAGGATATCGATGAATATCCCAAAGAGCATTGGTCATCTCCCTAATAGCAAAAGGGGATGGGCCAAGAGGATTTTCATTTGAAGCGAGCTTTGAAATTCGAGTAAGGCCCTTCTCTCTCGTTAATTCATCAATTGGTTTTCCAGCTTGATAAACCTTTAGTTCTCTAATGTAGCTTGGGACCAAAGTCTGTGAAATTGTCTTAGGGTCACCGAAAGATTTCTTTGTCATGTCGTCCTTTACGCCTGGGTAAAAGTTCAGCTTTGCCAGCCTTCTGGCCTTACAATAGGATAGTATTTGCCAAAGAATTCTAACGCAAAAAGGAGTAACATGTCTGGTGACATCGGTCAGTTTTCCCTAGAACATTTAAAGAAAATGATGGAGGGCGTCAGGCTTTTTAATGCTGGAATGTTTTGGGAGTGTCACGAAGAGCTTGAGGATCACTGGCTTGAAGACATGGGTGATGATTCAAGATACGTCTATTGGGTGGTTATTCAGGTTGCTACGGCCTTATTGCACCATTCGGATGATAATCTTGCAGGTGCCAAGGGCATGATCAATAAATCGAAAGAAAAAATAATGCAATGTGAAAAACGCAAAGTCGAATCTGATATAATGAACCGATTTTTAAGTTGGAAAAGGTTTAAGCAACTCGTCAAAGAGATCCCCGATGAGCCGCAATTGAATGATTTTAAAAAGCTTCAGGCCTTTAAATTTTCCGACCCCAGTAAGTGGGGACCGCATTTAGAAAAGATGGAGAATTAGAATGAATATCGTATCAAGTTTAGGTGAGTCAGTATCCGTTTATAAAAAAGATAAATGGATTGTTCTATTTTCATTTATTCCGATCGTGATCGGCGCCTTTGTCTATTTTTGGTTCGGCTCTTATTTGTATGGTGATCTTCTAGATAAAGGAAAAGTATTCATTGAGCAAACAGTAAGTACTGGGGGTTGGAGTCAATTTTTCTTTTGGTTGCTAGCAGGAATATTAACGATTGGTTTTTATTTTCTTCTGAGTTGGACTTTTGTTTTAGTCGTTTCGGGTCTCGCTTCTCCCTTTAACGATATCATTTCAAATCGAGTTGAGAGAGTTATGATGGGTAAGGCGCCTGAAGAAGTCGGAGCTTCATTCTCTCGCCTTATGGAGAGACTACGCCATACTTTAGTTAATGAATTAAAAAAAATAATCTTTATTATTACTTTAAATATTTTAGCCTTTGCGTTGAGCTTTATCGGGATATTAGCGCCCATAAGTATGTTGATTTCTGCGCTTCTAATGGCAGCAGGATTCTTGGATTATTCGTGGTCACGAAAGAATCTAACTTTTAAAGATTGCCTGAGTGACCTGAGAACATCTTTTTTGACGTATGGATTGGCGGGAGGATGTTTCCTTATTCTTATTACCATACCAGGGATTAACCTATTCATGCTTCCCTTTGGTGTTGTGTACTTTACTGTTTTGCATGTGAAGAAAAATGCCCAGATAGCTGCGAGCTGATTTATGGAAAAGTTTGTCCTCCTACCAGAAAAAGAAGAAAAAGATTTGTATCTTTTGCTTCCCCTTATTCACTCTATTCAAAATAAATACCCCGACGCTGAGATTAATATTGTTCATACTTTAAATTTAACAAATCAACTTAGTTGGCTAAAAAAGAAAGTCTCTTGTTACACCGTAAGGGAGAGTGACTTCGGCCCACTCGCAAGTGTAAAGCTTGCAGCAAGACTGGACGACTTATTTAATATCAGTCATGTCTTGTGCTTTCGGGAAGAGGTGGGCTCATTGCACTTTGCAAAGGCTTTGAAGGCCAAAGTTCGGATGGGCTGGAAGTCCTTGGTTAACGACATATTCCTCACTCACCCTAAAGCTAAACCAAGTAATCTTTCTAAGATGGAAAAGTATTCTTATCTGTGGGAAGAGTCTCTTTTGGGAGACAAAAAATATGAGATTATTTCGGGTGAACAAAAAATAGAAATGCCTGAAAATTTTTTTAAAGAAGAGTCTGCTGGGCCATTTATTTTCTTTGCTCTAGACTTTGAAAATGAATCTGAAAACCTATTGATATTTATTAGTAAAATAATTAATGACCTAAAAGACTTTAGAGTGATTGTATGGTCAGAGAAACCTTCACCATATTTAGATCAATTAAAAGAGGATTATCCCGAGATTACTGATGCCAGTGAGGCTAAATCAGAAAATCTCCACCACTACATCTTACGATGTAGAGGCTTTGTTTCAAACTTAGAATGGTTGAATTCTCAAGCAAGCTATCTTTTGGTTAAGTCGTTCTATATTGGTCCTGTTAATAATGAGAGGCCATATTTTAAGTGTCGGCCATCCCATATTAAATTTCTTGATGATAAGAAAGCCTCATTCTCAACACCTGAATTAACTGAAAATATGAGTTATTCAGAAGTGGTCGATCAAATATTTAAAGAGTACTCACTTTAACCTTTAAATTTTTCGATACTAGACTTAAGGCTCGCGACTTTTTCACTCAGCTGATCAAAGTTAAATTGCACATCTTGCTTAACCTCATCAGGTGCCTTATCGAGAAACTTTTTGTTGTTAAGTTTCTTTGTGTACTTATCCAGCTCTTTTTCCGTTTTCTTAAGCTCTTTTTCTAAGCGTGAAACCTGCTCATTAATATCAATAACACCTTCTAGAGGTATAAAGACTTCAGTATGAGTCGTTGCTCCAATTAATGATTTCGCAGGAGTAACTCCGTCTTTCTTCTCAACTTTAAGGTTATTCACGCGGGCCAACTTGAGAAAATTTGCTTCATTCTCTTTATAGTAGTCGGCGGCCTCTTGAATGTCGGTCTTGAGTATCGCGGAAATCTCTTCCTTAGGTTTAATATTTACACTTGCCCTAAGGTTTCGAATCGTTGTTATAACTTCTACGAAACGATTCATATCCTCTTGTTCCTTTGTGAAGACAAGGGACTCATCGAACTCTGGATAGTCTTGAATGATAAGGAGGTCTTCTTCCTTGTTCTTCAAGTTTTCCCACAGCTCTTCCGTAATGTAAGGAGTAATTGGGTGAAGAAGTGCTACAATTTTTCTAAATGTATATTTTAAAACCGTCGCTCTTCTTTGAAATTCTTCTTCGCTTCCTTGATTAAATGTAGTTTTAGAAAGTTCTATAAACCAAGAGCAAAATTTATCATATACAAAGCTGTAGATTGCTGCGCAGGAATCGTCATAGCGAAACTCTTCCATGGAATCATTCATGACTTTAATCGTAGCGTTTAGCTCACCTAGGATCCATTTTTCATGAGGATCGAGAGTCTTTGTATCAGGAAGTACTTCACTCGCATTTTCTAAATAGGGGGAGATAAAGCGATAGGCGTTCCATATCTTATTAATAAAGTTTCTATATCCACTTATTCTGTCAGGATCCAAATTAATCCCACGGTTGTATCCAGAACCTGCAGCGAGGGAGAAACGAAAGGCATCAGCGCCGTAGAGATCAACCATTTCTAATGGGTCAATACCGTTCCCAAGTGACTTACTCATCTTTCGGCCCAACTTGTCTCTTACGATAGCGTGAATATATATCTTCTCAAAGGGAACCTCTTTCATGAATTTAAGGGACATCATCATCATTCGGGCAACCCAAAAGAAGATGATGTCATATCCAGTAACAAGTACTGATGTAGGAAAAAAGGTATTAAATTTTCTTTCCTCCATTAATTTTTCATCAGGCCAACCCAAGGTGCTCATTGGCCATAAGGCAGAGCTAAACCAAGTGTCTAAGACATCAGGGTCTTGGGTAACAGTATTTGAATTACACTTTGGACACTCTTTTGATTCTTCTTCACTCGCATATTGATGAGAGCAATCCTGGCAATAGAAAACAGGTATTTGATGACCCCACCAAAGTTGCCTTGAAATGCACCAGTTCTTAGGTTCACGCATCCAAGAGAAGTAAGTATTTTCCCATTGGCGCGGGTAAAAAACAGTATCTTCTTCATCAACCGCTTTACATGAAGTCTTTGCCATTTCTTGTACATTTAAAAACCACTGTTTTGAGACAAGTGGCTCGATGATAGCACCGGACCTGTCGCCATGACCGACTTGATGACGGTGTGGTTTTACAGAGACGAGGATACCTTCCTCTTCTAACTTCGTAACAAACGACTTTCTCGCTTTCAGGCAATTTTGCCCCTCCCACTCAAGACCATAATCATTAAGTGTGCCGTCCTTATTGATTATAGTGATAATGGGTAGGCTATGGCGTTTGCCAATTTCAAAGTCATTAAAATCATGGCCTGGAGTTACTTTTAAGCAACCAGTTCCTTTTTCACGGTCGACATAATCATCAGCAATAATGGGTACCTCTCTGTTGCACAGAGGTACAATGGCCGTCTTTCCGATGAGGTGTTGAAATCTTTCATCTTCTGGATGCACGCATACTGCGGTGTCACCAAGAAGTGTTTCGGGTCTGGTCGTTGCAATTTCTAAGGTTTCATTACTGTCTTTTACTTTATAAATAAGATGATAGAAATTTCCATTCACTTCTTTGTGTTCAACTTCAGCATCTGAAATAGCAGACTGTAGCTCAGGGTCCCAATTGATAATATAATCGGATTGATAAATAAGTCCCTCATTGAAGAGATCAACAAAGACTTTGTTAACTGCCTTGTGGGGACCTTCATCCATTGTAAAGACTGAATAGTCCCAGTCAGGACTTGCCCCAAGGGATCGTTGTTGGGTGGCTATGATTCCACCGTACTCTTCTTTCCATTTCCATATCTTCGAGACAAATTCTTCACGACTAAAGTCAAATCGTGTTTTTTTCTCTTGTTCGAATACCATTCGTTCAACAACATTTTGGGTGGCGATACCTGCATGATCCATACCTGGAAGCCATAGGGCTTCATAACCCTTCATTCTTTTAAAACGAATGAGAGCGTCCTGAGTTGTTACATCAAGAGCGTGGCCAGCATGAAGTCGACCAGTAACATTTGGTGGCGGCATAATGATGGTAAAGGCTTCACCCGTTTTCCCTGGACGAGGTTTAAAGTAACCACCTTTTTCCCATAGGGTGTACCACTTACTTTCCACGTCTTTTGAGGAATATGTTTTAGCCAAATCTTTTTCTAAATTCATGAAAAACCTTATTTAAATATAAACTTAATAATTTGCTCAATATCATTAATGGGGAAAGCTTGTTGTTCTTTCGAATCCAAGTTTTTAATGACAACGTTTCCATCAGCCTTTTCTTGGTCACCATAAAGAGTTACAAATTTGGCACCAAGCTTTTCAGCTTGAGAAAAAATCTTTTTAAACTTTACGGACTCTAGGCTAAAAACGGTCTTGAATCCTGCCTGACGAGACAATGTCGCTAGCTCTCCAAGGTCTCGGTAACCTTCTGCGATCTGGTAGGAAATGACGAGGTCAACATTGGCTTTACTACAGTCTGGCATTAAGTTGTGGGACTCTAAAAAGTCTTGAAGGGTCACATCTCCAAGGCCAAAACCAACACCTGCAAGTGCTGGTTCATTGAAGATTTGAAGAAGGTTTGCATAGGCACCGCCACCACTGATTGCTCTGCGGTTGTCTGGGTGTTTGTCGAAAACCTCAAATACAATTCCAGTATAGTAATCAAGGCCTCTGACGATGGTGGGGTCATAATTTAAGTATTTCGCTACCAGCTGACCTTCGACTTCGGCATAAAATTCGCGAAAGTCTTTTGCAGCTTCATTTAATCCAAGTTCACTCAAAAAGCTAAAGAGTTGTTCAAAACTCTTTAGGCTTAAATATTTAAGGAAATGCTTTTGGGAATTCTTCTCTAAATCAAGCTCGGAGAGTTCCTTGAGAAGGGCCTCTTCAGGAATCTTTTTAGATTTATCGACAAGTTTGTAAAGTCGGTAAACAGTATCTTGGTTTGAAGTAAGAGTATTAAAAATACCATCAACGATAGTACGATCATTTATAAGAACTTCAAAATGCTTATCGTTGGCCCCAGAACTTTCCAAAAAAGTAACAAGCAATTGAATAATTTCTACCTC
>Ga0129324_10001354_pt1 | contig 15910 bp, 22 predicted proteins | sample CPBDNA_7_FD_96879 | JGI IMG/M metagenome (GOLD analysis project Ga0129324, IMG submission 96879) | Freshwater to marine salinity gradient microbial communities from Chesapeake Bay, USA - CPBay_Spr_15_0.2_DNA | ecosystem: Environmental > Aquatic > Marine > Coastal | place: USA: Chesapeake Bay... | reverse complement strand
TATTTAGTTATATTTTATTCAAAAATAGAATATTTCAAATTAGTACGTGAATATACCGAATTCATACATTTAATAACAATTTATTTAATAATTTAGGAGGATATCCTAAATATCGTAAACACAATTATTAGCGAATAGTATAATAAAAAATATAATTTGTATATATAATGTCAATCGAATATACCGATATATCAAATATAGTTTTAGAAGTTGTCTTAGAAGAAAAAGACGTCCCAGTCGTTGAATCCGTCGTTGAATCCGTAGTTGAACCAGTCGTTGAACCAGTCGTTGAACCAGTAGTTGAACCAGTCCTTGAACCAGTCGTTGAACCAGTCCTTGAACCAGTCGTTGAATCCGTAGTTGAATCCGTAGTTGAACCCGTCGTTGAACCAGTCGTTGAATCCGTAGTTGAATCCGTAGTTGAACCCGTCGTTGAACCAGTAGTTGAACCAGTCGTTGAATCCGTAGTTGACCCGCTTAAATATTTAGAAAATAAAATAAGTAAAATGAATATATATAATACAAAAAAAAATATGTTATTAAATGTAATAAACCAAACTAAAATAAAACGCCCAATTAAAAATTATAGAAATATTCCGTTTTTGAAATTAAACAATAATTGAATCGTTGTCTCGGTATATTTGTGACATTGAACATATAGGTAAAAAAAAGGAAATTAAAAAAGAATAATATTTATTTTCAGAATAGTATCTATATTGTCTTGTATTATAATGTAATAAAGATAAAACTCCATAGCAAAATATAGATAAATATAAAAACACGTTATAAGGTGATTTTATATTTATTAAATAATAAATAGGTAATATTACGGAACATAACACAAATATATAAATTAAAAACGAACATTCATAAGAATGAAGTGGTTTATTTAATATTGAAAATACATGACAAGGAGCGTAACACGACATAAAACAAGACTCTAAATCAAATTTAAATAATGAATTCATACATATAAATACAAAATTATATTTAAATACAAAATTGATTTATAATTAATTAATATAATTTTGTAATGGATAAACTTTCAGAAAGCCAGCAAAAAGCATTTGATAAGTATTTGAAAGGTGAAAATGTATTTATTACTGGTCCAGGTGGAACTGGTAAATCACATTTTATTAAAAATGTATACGAAAACGCAAAAAAACGAGGACTAAAAGTAAGTGTGACTGCTATGACTGGTTGTGCAGCTTTATTATTAGATTGTAATGCAAAAACAATTCATTCATGGGGTAGTATTGGATTGGGAACAGATCCAATTGAAGTTATTATGAAACGAATTGTTAAATATCGTAAACGCGACGCATGGTTGAATACAGATTTACTTATTATTGATGAAGTAAGTATGTTATCGTGTGAATTATTTGAATTATTGTATCGTATTGCTCAAGATTTTCGACGAAATACAAAACCATTTGGAAATATGCAGATTATATTTTCAGGAGATTTTCATCAATTACCACCTGTATCTAAGGATAGTAAATTTTGTTTTGAATCACCCTTTTGGAATGATTGTTTTGAAAATCAGATTGTATTATGCGAAAATTTTAGACAAAAAGATGATAATACATACCAAAAAGTACTAAATGAGATTCGGGAAGGAAACATTACACAAGAAAGTAAAGATATTCTAAGAAGTTGTTTAAATAAAAAACCGAATGACCAAATATCACCTACATTATTATATCCAGTAAAACGACTGGCAGAACAAGTAAATTTATTTGAAAATATATCACTAGAAGGTGAAGAAAAAGTATACAAAATGAAATATATAGATACTCCTAATAAAAAAGTAGAAGACGAACTTATAAAACAAAAAAAGAATTTAATTGTAGATGAAGAAATTAGATTAAAGATTGGAACACAAGTAATGTGTACTATTAATTTAGACCAGGAACAAGGTATTATAAACGGTAGTCAAGGGAAAGTGATTGGGTTTAATGACCAAAATGACCCTATTATAAAGTTCTTTTACAAAAATACAATTCGTACTATATCAAGACATAAATGGATGAATGATACATTTGAGACAAATGGTATTTTACAAATCCCATTAATTTTGTCATGGGCAATTACAATCCACAAATCTCAAGGAATTACATTGGAATATGCTAATATCAATATTGGCTCAAATATATTTGAATTTGGACAATCTTATGTAGCTTTAAGTAGAGTTAAATCATTAGAAGGTTTATTTATTCAAGGGTTAGATTTTAGTAAGATTAGATCAAATCCTAAAGTAATTCAATTCTATAATTCATTGAAATAAATGTATTTGTGCTATATGTTTAATTATCCAAATTTGTTATGTAATTAATTGATCTTACGAGAAGGTATTTTAGAAGATACTAAATAAATAGAGTTCTCTGTCATGATAATATATTCTTCGGCTACTTTGAATATTTTAGAAATCGGACTTGTATATTCTTCTTCGCTGCGAACCAACATTTTTTCGTCATTTTCTCTTACACCAATTAAAACCTTAGAATTATGCGAATCCACCCAATAGTCCATCATAATTGGTTTATCTTCTTTACACGCTAATTTACATGCGTTAACTAAAACTTTTTGACTAGGAATAGGAATTTCTTCACTCATATGAATTATTGATATTTTTTTCTTTATATAGATTTTACGCAATATAAATAGTTTTGAATATTTTTTTTTTTGGTTTTATTACTTTTGCGATAGTATTTTGTTGATAAATTTCAGAGAAATGATTATTTAAAATTGTCTTGATATATTCATAAATCTTATACAAATCTTCATTTTCACATTTTCCTACAATTAAAATACTACCTGTCCTAAAAATCATAAATGATATTTCTTGTTGATTTGATAATTTATATTTACATTGAATGCCCGGATAGCTACAAGAATCAAACGAACATTTTATACTATATTCTTTTTTTAATATTCTAAATAAATTTTCGCGATGAATATAATAATTACAATTAAAATTAGAATTTACTAATATAGTTTGACGTTTGCAAATATCTTCATGTATTATATAATTATAGAATGGTTGTAATAAACCGATAATTTTTTGAACCGCAATATCTAATATACAATCGTCTTGTATTCCCGGTATTTCTATTTTTCCAGAATTAAATAATTTTAAATGTATTTCTTTATATTTACCCTTAAACATTATTCTATAAATGATAACAAAACAATTATAAAATGCGCTTTTAGATTTTTTTTTGTAATTAATAACATCTTTTTTTGATAATCCAATACTAACTTTTCTAACATCTTTAAATTTAATTCGTCCATTTGGATTTTCAAATTGGTTTAATATTTTAATATCAATCGGTAATTCAATATCTTTTATATTATCTTCAAATTCTTGGACGCTTTCTCTATCTTGAAAATTAAATTTCATTTGTTTTTTAATAATTCCTTCACCCATATAATCGTATGAAATCATAGATAATTTCCAAAAAATATAATTTAAATCAACACTTATGTTGAAATATAAAATTTTGGTTTTGGTTGAAATAACAATAGGTCCGCATTCTGGTATGAGCTTTGGTACAATTTCATCTATTTCAACCGAATCTGACCCCTCAATCATAAATTTTATCCACGCATCGTCAAGAGACATACATTATATTGTAATATACTTATAAATCAATTTTGAATATTAAATAAATAAGGAAAAAATACTTTATTCAAAAAATCTATATCATTATTAAATAATATATTTTTCATATAAGACATAAGAACATAGTCTATTTTATAGTTTAATAATATATACATAAATAATTTAATATTGAATTCTTTTAGACTAAAATTATTTGTGAAATTCTTTAATTTTATAAATGAATAATTATTACAAAGAGACTCAATATGTTTTTCCTTTATAAAATCACACCTAACATATTTATAATACTGTAAAGAATTTACCATACATCTAATATCCGGATAATAATTATATATAATATCATTTAATTTAGCATTTGTAATAGATATATTTTCTTTACATATAATATCATTTAAATAATTTTTATAATTTGGAATATTATAGAAATGAATAGTTAAACATTTATGTCTCAAAGCTGGTATTAACTTACTTATATAATTACAAATAAGAAAAAAACGAACGTTTTTATTATTTAATAATAACAAAAGTGATTGTTGAGCCGTTTTAGTCATAGAATCAACTTCATCTAAAACAACAAATTTTAATTTAGTATTTGTAAAGAATCCATCGCTTTGAGCAAAATTATATATAATATTTCTTATGATATCAACACCTCTATCATCTGAAGCATTTAAATGAATAACATTATGTTTCATTTTATATTTATCCTTAATTTTATTTATTAAGCAATTAATTGTTGTTGTTTTTCCAGTCCCAGGAGGTCCGTATAACAACATATGAGGTATAAATAATGTTTCGACCATGGTATCAAACATTATTTTATAATTATCATCTAATACAATATCATATAATTTAGTTGGCCGATATTTTTCTATCCAAGGGTTCATTTATTAAATTATGAAAAGTATTTAAATCAATAATGATTAATTATCTAATGTCGGAAGAGATAAAAATACCCAAAAAAAGAGGTAGAAAACCTAAAGGGGGTAAGATTGTAGAACAAAAGAAATCTATTTCTAAAACAAATAACGAACCGTCATCTATTATTCTTCATTTAAAATGTAAAAAAAGTGAAATATTAATAAATAATGATTATGACCCGATTATATATAATATTGAACCTTATACAAATGAGCAAGTACATTATGAAATCATCAATCATAATCCGTTGGAAGAAATAAAAGAAGACAAAAGTTGTAACTCAGACGATAAAGACAAAAAGATAATTTATAATAAACTAAGTGAACTAGAAAAGAATTTACATAATGATAATATAAATAATAAATCGAATTGTTTTTGGTGTACTTGCGCATTTGATACACCTACTATATATATCCCAAACATGAAAATGAATGAAACCTATAAAGTATATGGCTGTTTTTGTAGTCCTGAATGTGCAACAAGTTATTTATTTAATGAACCTATCGTTGAAACTATAAAATACGAACGATATCAAATGTTAAACTATTTATACGGTAAAATTTATAATTATAAGGAAATTATTAAAATGGCGCCTTCACCGTATTATACATTAGATAAATATTATGGTAATTTAAATATTCAAGAATATCGTAAATTATTAAAATATGACAGATTATTATTATTTACAGATAAACCTTTGACTAAAATATATCCGGAATTACACGAAGATAATACTAATTTCGAACCTCTATATAATAATAAAATGATAATGAAAAAAAAAAATCAAATTAATAAAAAAAAACACATTGAAACCGCCTTTCAAGTATAAGCTTTTATTTTTTTATATGTATCCACGATTTTTCTATTATTATATTTATAAGGTTTCCATTTTTTATAACTAGGTAAATATAAACATGTAATATATTCTTTTTCAAGTATATTATCTTTTTCAAGTATATTATCTTTTTCAATTACATTTTCTTCATCACTATATTCTATATTCTTATAATTTTTTTTATTTTTAAATAGTTTTCTTAATAAATAACTAGTTTTTATATCATTTACAAATGCGTTACAATAAAAATATTCTTCTTTATCATTCATTACATATAATCCATAAACATCATTTAGTTCTTTGTGTTTATATACAATAAAATTGCCAAATAAGTTAGATAACTTATATATAAATGGTTTAGGTCTTAATTGTACTATACCATAAATATTATAGTTCATTTCACTTACCTTAAATATAGGCTCAGCATTCGTCATATAAGGTAATTTGAAATTGTATACACCCTTAATAGAAGTATATTTTATATAATTATTTAATATATGTTCTATTAATTTGTAAGCATGGTTCATTCCTTCATTTATTTTTTTATTTTTATAATAATTTATATTTTCACATATAAATGTATTATCTATTAAGGTTCCATATAAAACAGTACCTAATGTAAGTATAGGATCGAACGCAACATAAATATGTTTATGTATTTTATTCTCTATATCATATAAAATACATAATGGGTTATTATTTTCCTCTTTAAATGAGGCCAAGTATTTTTTACCACTTGGTATAAATATACTTGTAGTAGGATTAATAAAATTTGTTGTAGTATACATTATATATAATTCTTATTCATTTCTTTAAGTATGTTTAGGGAATCCTCTAACTCATCTATAATATTGTCTTTTTCTTCAAATTTTTCTTGATTATATAATTTTATTATATCTATATTCATATAATACAAAATAAAATGTATTATGAATATAATAAATAATGTATAAAATATAATATAAAACATATATTCTAAAATTATATTATTTACTTAATAAAAACGAAATTATTTTATCGATTTGTTCATTATTGACTGTTTTTGTTTCAAAGTAATAACTTGTTTCATTTAAATAAGTATGTTTAACTAAATCTAAATTATAATCTATATTATATTTTTTATAGGTTTCATTTATAACTATATGTTCGTAAGGTATATGAGTATAAATTTGATTATATTCATATACATTATCTTCAATTAACATATCATAACCATTATGTTCTAATGAAAAATATTTTTCACTCTTTATTTGTTGTTTTCTCCATTTTTTATGTTTAAAAAATAATAATCCGTTTGGAGTATATATAATATCTTCTTTATGAATATTTGTATATTCAATTGAATTATTTAATATCATATTTTGTATAAATATTTTCATTCATATTATTATTAAAAACGGTTTAAATATTATTTTTATATATAAATAATGGTTTTTGTTATAGTTATATCAAAAGACGGTTCTTTCAAGAGTGTAAATCAAACCGACGAGCTATATAAATGTTGTAAATATAAATCTAATAAAGATTTTGTAAAATTACATGAATGGAATGAGTATGAATTATGGGGTAAAAAAAAAGGTAAGGCTGGCTCTGAAAATAAATGCGAATTTCCTTCGCCTATTGAAAATTTATTATATTTTGGAACATTATGTGTATGTAAAAAAGATAATGATTTGGCTATGGAAGAATGGACAACATGGTATACTAAAAAAATGGGAAATAATATAAGTATCGAAGATAGCGAAGAACAAAGCGTAGATTCGGAAGATTATTCTGATTCCGAACTTACCAAAGAAGGATATCTAAAAGACAGTTTTATTGAAGAATTAACCGAAGAGTTATATGATTAAATAATTATCTAATACAGATTTATTTTTTATAGCATCATTATAACCTAACCTATATAACTCGTATATAGAATAGTTCTTATTTAATAAACTATAACCAGGTATATTATATTTATTATATCTTTTAAATAATTTATAGTTTAGCCATAATATTTTACGAGATTTAATTTTTTTTTTATATTTGTAATATAACAATCCACCATCTATACTACATTTTCCATTATAAAAATAAAATATATCCCTATATGTTATCAATGGAATAAATGAACTTGAAATACAGCATTTAGTCATATCATTAACCGTCAAAAACTTATTATATCCTTCTAGTTTATTATAATTACTAGTTACGGCTATGTATTTGTTTGTTATATTAAAATGATATATATTAAATATCTCATTCATGAGATTTATAGTTTTGTTTAATATATAAGGTAAAGGCATAGTTCCGTGTAAATTTAATTTAAATAATTCATTTAAAAATGTATTATCATATTTTTTATCAAGAGACAAAAAAATGGTATTGAATGAACCTGCCGAAAACCCTATTATATTTTTTTTATCTATATTGTAATTATTTTTTATATAATGACATATACCTAATACATAAAAACCAAGTAGTCCGCCAGGTGATAAAATAATATCTGGATTATCTATTAAATTTATTGTTGGTTTATAGATAATATATACTATAAATATTAAAACAAATAAATACATACGTTTCATAAGTATATTAAATTATAGACTTTAATAAAAAATTGATATAAATAGTTATATATAAATATAATATGCACATTACAAATCCAGAAGAGTTTCGTAACAGAATTCGTTCATATATAAGTAACTTTATCAAGGAAACTCAAAGTTATTCTAATATTGAAAAAAGTATTTATAATTATTCCATCCAACAATCAAACCATTATAATATAAAAAAAAGATGGGATAATTCACTATTTGTATTACTATATTTAGATAAATTTAAAATTATTTGTCGTTGTTTAAAAGATCCAGATATATTAGAACAATTAAAAAACGATACAGTATTATGTAAAGAATTCGCATTTAAAAGCGAACAAGATATATATCCAGAATATTGGAAAACTATAACTGAAGAAAAAAAAACACATTTAGATAACAAATATTTCCCAAAAATAAAAGCTTCAACCGATAAATTTAAATGTGGTAAATGTAAATCAAAAGAGTGTACTTATTATCAATTACAAACTCGTTCTGGTGATGAACCAATGACTACATTTGTTACATGTATTAATTGCGGTAATCGGTGGAAATGTTAGATAGATTCTAAATCATTTACATTCCAATATTCAAATTTACCATTAGGTATAGGTCTTTTAATAATAAAAGGAAGTTTTTTTTGTTTTAATTCTTCTTCAACAATTAATACTTTATCCAAATTCAAATGTTTTACTGTAATAAATGGAATAGCCCCATAATTTAATTGATTCAATCGGATTCCGATAATTTTAGCTTTTTCGTATTTAGTTAAAACTGGATATGTTTTATGATTGTCGTCTATAATAGAACCTTTATCATCTCGTGTTACTAATGACAAATTATACATTTCCTCAAAAGATAAATGTATCTCTTCTGGATGATATACTTTAATATATTCTTTATTATCATCAAACTGATTATAATTCTCACCTAGATAACCGCTTTGTGAATTATTATCTTCTGGTTGACTATCGAAATCAGGCTCTAAATCCAAGTCTTCTACAATTTCTTCTTCGTCTTCTTCTTCTTCGTCTTCTTCGTCTTCGTCTTCTTCTTCTTCTTCTTCTTCGTCTTCTTCTTCTATTTTGGGTTCAGGTTCATCGTCGCTCATTATATTAACCATATATATAATTTTAAATCAATTTTATATATATGGTTAGAGTTGATTATATATTTTCATATTGGATTTTATTTTGGTATATATTATTCATATTAAAAATAATAAATTATAATCCAAAGTTTATACTTATTATAGCAATTATACAAAATTCTTTGGGATTACTTTATAAACTATTATTTGAACCTATTTTAAATTCTTTTATTTTAGCAATCATTATATTATTTACAAAGATTATTCCATTATATAGCATAGTTAATACTAAAATAAAAAATAAAGATATTTATTTTGCGATTTTATTGTTTATTTTTATAATTTTTGGATTTATATAAATGAAACCAACCTATATGAAATAATAGGCGAACTAAATGATAATAAAGGTCCATTATTTTTATTTGTTAAATCATGGTTTCCACGATGAATCACATACCGTACACATGTACATATATTTTAATTGTTCTTCATCATATCTATAATAAATAACTTTATTATCAGGCTTATCTTTTTGCGCTTGATTCGTCTCACACGAACGATTAGGACATTTAATTTTTCTAGAATAAGGTATAGTTGGGTCATATTTCAAAAAACGATTTATATCTTGTTCGGAATCCTTTTCTTTTGTATAAGTGACTTCTTTTATACATTCATTTGTTTCTTGTTTTTGTGTATCTCCGCATTTTCTACAATAATAATTTAGACTTTTGTCCTCATCCTCAGAAATTTTTAAATAATAAATATTTTCACATACTTTACAAAACTTCATTATTAAAGTATATAAATACTTTTTATTAATCAATTTTTATTAATTCATTATAACATAAATCTAATAATTTAGATAATTTATTATAATCAGTTTCACAGTATAAATTATAAATATTTGTATGATAACATTCAACTGATTTATTTAATTTTAAAGTTGAATATGTTTTTATAAAATAATCTTTTATAATTGGATAAAATACTTTATAGTTATCTTCAATATTCTCTAGATGTAAACATTTCAATATAGCAATTTCAATATTTCGATAATGAATAATATTATTATAGGGTTCTATATTATTATTTTTCATACTTATACCAGGTTCATTTATCAAAGGATATTCGTTGAATAATGTAGACAATGATAGCAATATAGAACGCAATGATTGACAAGAACTCCATTTTTCACCTGGCCATGTATTTAATAAGGATAAACACACGTAACCATTTATATATAAGTTTGGATTAAATCTGGTTTTTCCATCACCCGTTTTAAATATTACTTTTGGAGGACTAAATGGATAATTATCAGGATATATGAATTGAAAAAAATAATATCCATTTTCATAAGGAGTATCTTTGGGACCGATAATCATAGCGTATCCAATATTATTAAAATCTTCATCTGGAACATAAAAAATATTATCTATGGGTTCATTCATAACATCTTTAACGTCTAAAAAAATACGTTTCATTGACCGATTCATTATATATATATATATTTATTCTTTAATAAAAATTGATATAAAATTATATTACATATTATATTATGGATTCCTTCTTAAAAAAATATTCATCCAAAGACAAATCTAGTCATACTCATACAAAAATTGGATGCGAAAAATTAGGTATTTATGGAGGTAGTTATTGTATTTCATCAGAAGAGTCTAACTCTTTTTATAAAATGTATAAAAATATTATATTCACCGAAAAGAAAGAGTGTTATTTTACTGAAAAACAACTAGAAGAAGGACCAGTTTTAATTGATCTAGACTTTCGATATGATCCAGATATTGAAGATAGACCTCATACATTAAATGATATTGTAAATATGGTTCAAATGTTATTTAATGTATTGAGTGAAATTAAAGTTACAAATGATAAAAAAGTAAATTGTTATATATTTGAAAAACCAAATGTTAATATGGCCTCTGAAGAAGTAACTAAAGATGGTATCCATATTATAATGGATGTCCGAATGGATTTTAATGAAAAGATTATACTCAGAAATAAATTATTAAAAACAATTTGTGATGTATTTTCCGATTTACCTATTATAAATACGTGGGATCAAGTTATAGATGAAGGAGTTATGAAAGGTTCGGTAAATTGGCAGTTATATGGTTCACGTAAACCTGGAAATGAAGCATACGAATTAAAATATATTTTTGAGGGATTATTTGAAACTGAATGGACTATAGAACAAATTCAATTCAACCAAGAATATATTTTGGATAATTTTGTAAAGTTTACAGCACGAAATACAGATTTAATTGTATTAAAACAAAATAAAGAAATTAAAGAAGAATATGATAAAATTAAAACACAGCGAGAAAATGGTAAATTACGAAAATGTAAAGTTAAACTTATTACAAACTATAACAAACCATACTATGAGATAAATAGCTCTGATATGTTAGATTCATATATTAATGAATTATTACAAGAATGTGCTTTAGATAAACAATATATTAAAGATACGCATAATTATACAATGGCTTTAGATGAAAGTTATTATGGAGAAGGTAGCTATAATAAATGGATTAAAGTCGGTATGGCTTTAAAAAATACAAGCGATCAGTTATTTATTACATGGTTAAAATTTAGTAGTCAAAGTACAAATTTTGATTGGAGTGGTGTCATTGATTTATATGATAAATGGAACAATTTTAATGAAGGAGAATTAAGCTATCGTTCTATTATTTACTGGTGTAAAGAATGTAATATTGAAAAATTCAATGACGTCTTTAAACAAAGCATGCAAAAATATATTCATTACTCGTTTTATAACGTATCAGATTATGATATAGCAAATTTATTATATCAAATTTATAAAGAAGTATTTGTATGTGTAAACGTTAAAAGTTGTATATGGTATGAATTTGACCAAAATAGATGGATTGAAAATGATAGCGGAACATCTTTACGTTGTAAATTATCGACAGATGTTTATAATTTATATTACAAATATGCCAAGCAATTGACTCATGGAAAAGAAACCGAAGAAGCCAAAGAAATTGCTTCTAAATTTTCTAAAATAAGCAAATCACTCAAAACAACCAATGATAAAAAGAATATTATGAAAGAATCTCTTGACTTATTTTATGATTCTAACTTTTATAATAGGTTAGATAATAATCCATATTTAATTGGATGTAAAAACTGTATTGTAGATATTAAAAATAAACAATATCGTAAAGGCGTTCATCATGATTATATTCACAAAACAACCAATATAGATTATTTACCATTAGAACATTATCAGAATGTATCCCCCGAAATTATAGATGAGCTCAATACATTTATGTATCAACTGTTTCCCGAAGAAGAATTACGCGAATATATGTGGGAACATTTAGCTTCTACTTTGATTGGAAACAATAATAATCAGACATTTAATATCTATTTAGGAGGTGGAGCAAATGGTAAAAGTATTTTAGTTGATTTAATGGGTAAAATATTAGGGGATTATAAGGGTACTGTACCCAGTACTCTTATTACTCAAAAAAGAACAAATATTGGTTCTACATCTTCAGAGGTATACCAATTGATTGGAAAAAGATATGCAGTTATGCAAGAATTAAGTAAAGGAGAAACAATCAACGAAGGAATTATGAAAGAAATTACCGGAGGAGACCCTATTCAGTGTAGAGCATTATTTAAAGATAGTGTTACATTTATTCCACAATTTAAATTAGTACTATGTACTAATGTTCTATTTGATGTAAAAAGTAATGACGATGGTACATGGAGACGTATTCGTGTATGTGAGTTTAAATCAAAATTTACGAATAATCCGTATGAAGAAAAAGAATTTCCTAGAAAAGATTATCCATACCAATTTAAAAAAGATTTAAATTTATATCAAAAGTTTAAATTTTGGGCTCCGGTATTTTTGAGTATGTTAGTTGAAAAAGCATTCGAAACACAAGGAAAGGTAACCGATAGACCATGCGTATTAGAACCTACAAATAAGTATAGAAAAGAACAAGATATTTTATTGGAATTCTGTAATTCATGTATCGTGGATGAACCAGGTGAAGTTGGTAATTTAAAAGTCGGGGTGATTAATAATTTATTTACAGAATGGTTCAAGAACGAATATGGGAAATCTAATTCTATAAATACAAAAGAATTACGTGATTATCTTGAGAAAAAATATGGAAAATACCCTAAATCAGGATGGTCTAATATTCATATTAAAGAAGAAGATATTTAATCGTTCATAAATGCATTTTGGGGTACTGTATTTTTAGTATTTTTGTAAATATAATCTATTAGATAGTTGCCTATTTTAAATGCGTATGGATATATAATAACTGGTAGCAATAATAAAAATATATATATCATTAAGTTTTTTATTATATTTAATTTAGATTTACTATATAATAAAAGGACTAATGTTATAAACATTAAATAATAAATCCAATTTATATAGCTATTATATAATTGGATTTTATCTTCTTCTATACCTCTATATTGCATCTTACGAATGGATAAATTAGGATCTATATTTTTATTTCCGGATAAATATTCGGTTGAATATACATCATTATTTATTTTTTCTAAATAAGATAATGTATTTATTTTGTCTTTGATTTCATCAACTGTAATTGTGGTTTCATTTATATTTGTTAAAAATCGGCATTTACTTGCTAGCTTATTATCTATTTTTGTATTACGTTTTATTTTCCATTTTTCATATTCAGGCTTCCAGTCACTCTCTTTTGGTCCATAAAATCTAATAAATACTTCTTGTTCTAGATCATTAAGCTTTTTGTGATACTGTTCGCCAGACTTAATTTTTAATTTATAATCTTTAAATATTAATTCATTTTTTTCTTCTATATTTAATTCTTTTAATAATCCTATTCCATTACTATTACTATTATCCGTTGGAATTGCGCATATAGTTGAAGTATCCTCTATAATTTTTTCAGCTATATCAGATGTAAAACCCATACCTATTAAATTAGCAATTTTATCATTATTTGACATATATTCATAATTGGTTGTAAATAGTTTAATACAAATGATAATAAGTAATATAAACAATAGATAATTTCTCATTATATATTGTTTATATTTTCAAATTGTTGTAATTATAATATATAAATATACCTAAACATAAAATACTTAAGATTGATAGAACGAATGAATTATATATAGTACTATGAATAACAATTATACTTAATATAAAAATCATTATAAGTGTCCATGATAGATATAAATTATCTTTTATTTTTATTTCATCTCTATATAATTGTACGTTTGAATATAAATTTATTTTATCTTCATTTGTTTTATATAACTTATACATATATACTATTTTGATAATAAAAAATACGAACCAATTATAAATAAAAATATAGACAACTTAAAAATTATATAATAAAAATTATGTGTGTATATAGCTAATGTATTATTATTCATCGAACTAAATGTTAATGAATCTTTTTTTTCATTTTTTATATAATTAGATTCATCGCGAGTTACAAGATTATTTAATTTATAATCTATTGATTTTTGAATACAAGTATTTAATATTTGTAGATCTTCGGTATCTAAATCTTTTGTATATTCTCTTGATGTTTTATTTATATCACAACTCATTATAATAATAATATATTATCCTACACATATTCTATAATAATCGTTTTGTAATGAAATTTTATCATGACGAATTATTTTACATACTTCACCAGGTCTTAATAATATCGCTTTAGCTACTGGGTCAAACCGACTAATCTGTGGCATTTGTTTATCATTTTCAATATTATATTTAATATATAATTCTTTTTTCTCAAATTCATTCAATTTAATATGAGGCGGAACATAAGAATGTTGTAAAATGTTATACTGTAATTCTTGAATTTTATAAATATTTATATAATAATTCGCATACTTTGTTCTCAACAAATCGTTTATAGTAGACGCGTAATCCTTTGTAACTATTAATAATATATCCTTTTCACTTATGCTATCGTCTGTTTTATGAATTATACTATCTAAAACATTCTTTGTTACATTTGTATCATAACAATAATATAAATATATTTTAGGATTTTGTTCAATTAAATCTTTATCTTTATATACAACCTTAATTTGGGTTTTTGTATTTTTTACTGAACGAATGATGTCAAATCCCTTTTTAGCGGATATATTATAATTATTTAAGTTTAAATACTCTTTTATTTGTAAAAATGATTTTTCAATCATTTCGTCTGGTTTATTCATTACTATTATATATATATAATGTATTTTAAATCAATTTTAGTTTAGTTTATTTACATATAACTTATTTGCACCTTCTAAATTATTTATTGGTAGATCGTTCATAGGCTGTACTACTTGTTCTGATTGAGGTGATATATTTGGGTTCGTATATGAAGTGCTTAAATTACTTTGATTCGGAACACTTACATTAGACATTGAACTATTCATTGAACTATTAGACATTGGATCATTCATTGAACTATTAGACATTGGATCATTCATTAAACTATTAGAAATTGGATCATTCATTAAACTATTAGACATTGGAGCATTCATTAAACTATTAGACATTGGATCATTCATTAAACTATTAGACATTGGAGCATTCATTGAACTATTTATTGAACTATTCATTGAACTATTCATTGAACTATTTATTGGAGTATTCATTGAACTATTTATTGGAGTATTCATTGAACTATTTATTGAACTATTTATTGGAGTATTCATTTGACTATTTATTGGAGTATTCATTTGACTATTAGATATTGAATTATCAGGCATTTGACTATTAGATATTGAATTATCAGGCATTTGACTATTAGATATTGAATTATCAGGCATTTGACTATTAGATA
>Ga0129324_10001352_pt1 | contig 15920 bp, 14 predicted proteins | sample CPBDNA_7_FD_96879 | JGI IMG/M metagenome (GOLD analysis project Ga0129324, IMG submission 96879) | Freshwater to marine salinity gradient microbial communities from Chesapeake Bay, USA - CPBay_Spr_15_0.2_DNA | ecosystem: Environmental > Aquatic > Marine > Coastal | place: USA: Chesapeake Bay... | reverse complement strand
TCTTTCGTCTTGTATTTATTTTCTACAGTATTCCGGTACTTTTCTAAATTGTAGTATGGTGGGGACGTGAAAACCGTATCGTAGTCAAATCGACTGTAGTCTACGGTTAACGCATCTTGGAATAAAAGGGTGATTTCGGTTTTGGAGTCATTGAATTCGTCTTTTTCTAAAAATTGGCGTAAATCTGCGTAAGGGGCAATTAAATTGCGATTGGCATCGATACCAATATAAGCGTCTAAATTGAGAGCACACGCCCCGACCAATCGTCCTCCCCATCCCATGGTGAAATCCAATACTCGTTTGGCATTGACTCTACAGTATACCTCCATTGCCATTACCGGACGGAAAATCGCAATACTGGAAAAATACAGATTGTAAATGTACTTGAACTTTTGTACATCGGACACGTTCCGGTTCTTATAAAAGTCGACCATTTTCTTTACATACGGCTTTTTTATGTACTGTTTGCGTTTTTGCCAGAATTCATAGAAACTGACGTTTTGATGACCTTTAGTATGTAACCGTTCCACCAATGTAAATCCGTCTACGATTTTATTGCCTAAACGAGTCCGTCCATTGGCCTTTAACGCTTCTGTACATTTCATTTGTCTCAGTTTTTGATATTCTTGAAGTAGATCATCTGTAGAATACGATTGCAATTGATGTGCGATTTTATCATATTTGGTTTGTGGTTTATGGTTCTTTTTCAGGGTCTGTTTGCCTTTCAATTTGCCTTTGATTTTCTTTCGGCCTTTTTGCGATTTCATAATATAAAACAAAATATCTTGTGTGGAGAGAAAAAATAAAAAACAAAGACTCTATATAGGACCATTTTATTTTTTTTATAGGTGGTGGAAATATGAATTTTGTTGCGTATTTGGCTGTTGAATTTTTCAAACGGAAAAAGTGGACTGCTTTAGGCATTTTTCTAGTTGCTTTATTGAATAGTGTCATTCAAACCAATGGCATGACCCATATTACATCCAATATAATAACATTTGCCCAAACTCGTAATCAAACCAAGGCGTACGAATTTTTCAAATGGTTCATTTGTATTGTGATTGTCTTCATTGGAGTCTATTATTTATGGAGTTATTTACAAAATCAATTGCTGACTGAGATTCGTCCATGGGTACGAGAGAAAATCGTAGAATTATTACTGAAAACGAATAATCAGAAATTCAGCGAAACCAATTTTAGCAAATTGAATTCCCCCATTAACCGTATTGTCGATATGTACTATTTCATTACGCATACTGTACTGGACTATATGTTGCCGAATTTGGCTTATTTGGTCATTGTCTCGATTTATTTCACTTTTATTAATCCTTATTATGGATTGATATTCTTGACCGGTAACGCAATATTAGCCCTGTACTGGTATTTCAATGTGAAAAGTATTATGAAATCCAATGATGATTACGAAAAGACCATTATTAAGAGCGACATTCACTTGATCGATTTGTTGAATAACGTAGACAAGATCATTTATCGTGGACAAACCGACCCTGAAATCCAAACCTTTGATGGTTTATCGAAAATGAATATTAAAAAGGGTCGCGAATACTACGATTTATCGAATTACCATATTACGGTCATGAATACTATTATTTTTGCCGTTGTATTGGTATCCATTTATATGTTATTGCGATTGTACTTCAATAAGAAGATGGACATTACTTTGTTCATTACATCATTTACGATTTTATTGTTGTATCGAGAGAAAATGAGCACTATGATTGAAACCTTGCCTGAACTGGTCGATTTTATTGGCCGTACAGAAAATGTACTGATTCATTTCCAACACGTGAATGATAATTACCGTGAATATGCGTCGTCAAAACCGTACGATAAACAGTCAATGGAATTCCGGAAAATCCAGTTCCATAATGTGACCTATAAATATGGAGCCAGTGCTACTAATGTATTTGAAAATCGCGATTACTTTTTGAAAACGGAAAAGAGTCAGATTATTGGTATTACCGGTCCATCCGGAAATGGTAAATCGACCTTTGTGAAACTGCTTTTGCGTATGTATGAATGCAATAGCGGTAAGATTACTATAGACGATATCGATCTTAAAGACATCGACCCGGATTATATTCGCCGGGAAATCACGTATGTAAACCAAAATTCCAAATTATTTGACCGTAAAGTCGTGGATAATATGCTGTACGGTTGTGGAAATCGTGAGATTTGTGACCACTTCTTGGAACAAATCTTGAAATACCCCAATATTACGAAACTGTACCGCAATACAGATATTAAAACCAAAGATGCTGGATTATTGGGCGAGAATTTGTCAGGTGGACAACGGCAAATCGTGAATATGATTGGTGGTTTGATTAACCCATCGAAGATCTTGATTTTGGACGAACCTACCAATGCATTGGACCCGAGTTTGAAAAAAGAAGTCCTGGGATTGATTAAAGATTTTAGCAAATATAAACAGGCGGTGATCATTATTTCCCACGATAAAGATGTGTTTCCATTGTTTACTCAACAGTTGCAATTCTGATGGGGAAACCTTTAGGTTTCCCCACACCCCTTCCGTTCCACGGATTGCTTTAGAGGGGGTAACCTAATGGCTTCCCAATACTCCCTCCGTTCCGCGTTTTGCTTTAGATTGGGACAGAGGTGTGGCAATTATACAATCTTTCTACAGTGATCGATCTAATTGCATGATTTACAGTAGAAAAAATAACTGTTTTTGTACTGTATTATATTTATTTTTTAGTAGGTCTACGCTTTTTATTTTTGCGAGTTTTTGTTTTACGCGGTTTCTTGGATTTTCGGTTAGCACGAGATTTTCGTTTTCTTGTGTTTCCACCATATCCCATTGCACCCTTAATACTATTTATAAAAGTCTGTTTGTTAAATTCAGAATTGCTATTAAATAAACTATGCATATATGCATAAATAAAAAAAAAACAAGAATTAATATTGTATGTTGGAGGACTCATATTGTTTCTATTAGAAGGCGGTGTAAATCTAATATTTATTGGAAAATCCACTGTTTTATGTCTAACATTATTATTCTCTTTTTTTACATTATTATTCTCTTTTTTTACATTAACATTTAACTTTAATATATTAGTTCCTAATCCTAATACTTTGTTAATTTCAAAATTGTGATGATTTTCAAAAAAGAAACGTAAACAAATTTTAGCTACATTATAATGAAAATTACTATTCGATGTAACGACTGCTGATATGTCATTAAAATGTTCAGATGTACTAGTTATCGGTTTATTGCTATCTGTTTTATTGCTATCTGTTTTATTGCTATATGTTAAGAATAGAGGAAGATCCATGCTGTCGTTTGTGTATAATATCTTTTTCCTAAATAAATTAAATTTTTTTTCAAATTCATTTATATCTGTTATTTCCACCATTGAAATTTTATTTTCTGTAGTTTCTTTCGAATTTTCAATGTTATATAGAACTTTATATTTATCAGTATCAACACGATTTGGAACGTTTATACCCCGTTTGAGTTTATAATTATTATTTATACCAATATTGCTGATTGGCTTAATATCCAATAAAAAGTTTTTATAATTTTCTTTCATCACATATGATTTATTATTGCATTCAACAACGTGTTCGATTTCGATTTTGATTTTGTCTTTTTCGTCGTCGTGAGGCATTATATCTTATATAATGTTTTTATATTTTATATTTTTGCATTTCATGAGTTTTCTTTCATCTCGATTGTTTTGGATTATTGCGTTTGCCCTATTCCATAAGCAAAACGTGGAACGGAAGGGGTGTGGGGAAACCTTTAGGTTTCCCCAGTCATATCCATATACTTAAAGATCGTCCTTGATGCCAGACTTTTCTTATCTCCACGTTTACATTGACTCATTGTTTGAATATGAGGCTCAATGACGAATTTCCATATCCATTCCCCTTTGCATTGTTCTAAAATAGATTTGCCTTCTCGAATAAACAAGTACAAGATTTCAGCAATTTCATGGACTTCATTTTCACGACCTTCTAAATCAACCATTTGAGTAGACAATTCCTGAAACGAATTCATGATATTCAACAATCTCAACATCGGAATCACTTTCTTTTCCACCAACCGTACAATAAAAATAGCAGTGGCTTTGCGCATATCATTTTGTTTGTTGTATTGGCAATATAGTTCGTAATTTTCATTGGCATCCACATAATGAATCTCTTTGATACTATTCACATATGTGTTCAAATAACTGTATAACAATTCGCGATAAATATCGTATTTACCCACTAATTCCACAAACAACTCCGCATACAAGTCCACATAAAATTTATTTGTACTGGCCACCGTAAAAATGAAATTCGCAATGGTTTTCAAATTCTCACTTTTTGTACTGTCATCATCAGTAGCACACTGGTTGCATTTGTCTAAATATTCCAGAATTTTATCCCGTTGATTTTCATAATTCTTGGTCGACAATTTATTAATACAAGCCCGAATATCTTGGATCCATTTTTGTATACCTTCGTCGGAAGCCTTTTCAATCACTGTAGACTTGAAAGGTACGCGGATATCTTCCCAATCGGCCGATGATGATGATCCAGAATGATTGTTATCCCCATTGCGGTCACGACGATTGTTATTGCCATTGCGTTTTTTTCCCGGTGACCGTTTTGGGTGATGATGATAATGATTTCCTGTAGAAGATGATGAATGAATGTTTCCACTTGGGCGATTGGAATGATGGCGTTGGGTTCCTCCATTTGGATTAGACGGTCGACTTGACGATACGTGCTCGCCTTGTTTTTCTACAATAATGGGCGTAACCTGAGAGTCGATTTGCTCGATTAATTGTAGAAAAGTGTCGCCTATCATGGACATTACCGGTGGAATGCTTTCTATAATACTATAAAAATCGGACAATTGATACGTGGTTGTTGATTCTATTGTTGTTGTTGATATTGACATTGTCATAATTGTTATTTTGTATAGTTGTTTTTTTTGTATTATTAATAATAGTGACTTGTTTATATATCTTATCTTATTATTAAATTGTTTTTTCACTATATTCATATAAACAAAACATTTGTATTTTTAGTAGAATATAGTTATTATACTAAAATATTATGGAAGACAATAAAACAAATAATCAACTAGAAGAAAATAGAGTACAAGACACTGTATCTGTATCCAATAAAATAGAATCAGACTCTTGTAACAACAATAGAATTGAAAAATGGGATGAGTTACCAATAGAGGAAACTTTATTACGTGGAATATATGCCTATGGTTTCGATGAACCGAGTGAGATCCAGAAAAAGGCTATTTTACCGGTAATAGAAAAACGCGATGTCATAGCACAAGCCCAATCTGGGTGCGGGAAAACCGGGTCATTTTCCATTGCGGCATTACAGCGACTCGATATGACGAAGAAAACACCACAAGTATTGATTTTATCTCCAACCCACGAATTAGTCAATCAAACTGCCGATGTAGTAGAAGGATTGGGTAATTTCATGGAAAATCTCCAAGTGAAAACCTTGATTGGTGGAACATCTATACGCGACGATGTACAGTTTTTAGAAGAAAAAGCCCCGCAAATCGTGGTCGGTACAGTAGGTCGTGTTTTGGATATGATCGAGAAACGCCATTTGGATGTACGCGACTTGTCCTTATTGATTTTGGACGAAGCCGATGAAATGTTGAGTCACGGTTCCAGTGATAAACTCAAATATATGTTTCAGTATCATTTTCCCACTTCAATGCAAGTCGCCTTATTTAGTGCTACAATGCCTACGGAGATTGTCCGATTGAGCCATAATTTTATGAATGATCCGGTTCATATTTTGATGGAAAAAGAACAACTTAGTCTACAGTGTATTCAACAATACCACGTGGCTGTACACGATGACTTTTCGAAATATCAACTCCTACAGGACTTGTTTTCGGTCATGAATGTATCGAAATGCATTATTTACTGTAATAGTGTCCGTCGTGTCAATGACCTGTACAGAAATATGATGGAAGATGGTCATTCGGTAGTGGCGATTCACAGTAATATGGATAAAGGCGAACGTGTACGCATTTTCAAGAACTTCCGTACAGGTGATGCGCGTTTTTTGATCAGTTCGGATGTCACTGCCCGTGGTATTGATATCCAGCAAGTAAGTGCGGTTATCAATTATGATTTGACGCGTAATGTCCATACTTATTTGCATCGTATAGGACGCAGTGGACGTTGGGGACGACGCGGAATTGCCATTAATTTTGTGACGAAATACGATGTGCGTGATTTAAGGTCAATTGAAGACTATTATAAAATCGAAATCCCCGAATTACCGGCCTCGTTTAATGGCGACGTATAAGTGAGTCTATGCGATTTTGATTTGATTACCGTATGTATTGCCTTCATAATGTTTCCCTTTTTTCAGTAATTTCAAGTATTCGGGGAAAATGGCCACTTCTTCGTGGAACTCTTTGTTGGCTGCATGACAATAGCCTATTATTTTTTTATCGGGAAATAGATTTTTCAATAAACCGTAGAGTGCTACTGTGAAATCTTGGTCAGTCTCTTGGTCCGAATCGCGAATGTTATTGTGGTCACCACCGTAAGATTCTTTCATATATCGAATTTGCTGTTTGACTTGTTGCCTGATTATATCGACATGAAGATGTGCATTGTTTTTTTTATAATGAACACGAAACCGTTCCACTAAATAATCTTCCAGGCGTTCCCAAATACATGTTAGTAAATCACCGTACAGTGGTTTATTATTGGGTGACCTGGAATCAAAGGATTCGGTAGGATGCGACAAATTAAGCAAATAGAGTGTTTTGTCTTTATTTTTATTGTGCTTTTTCCTGGATTTCGGGTCGGCACTCGGTATAGTATATTCAATTAAATCGCGAACCCGGTCATTTTCCCGGTCATCAAAATCATAATGTTCGGGTTTGTCTTCGGGAGACACTTGTGACCGTAGAAAATGGTGGCCTTTTGCTGCGTTTTTCTTGTACAGTTTATTGTAAGAATATCGATTTGCTGTATCGGTAGATACACCAAACCATATGGGTACTTCGGATTCGGTCAGTTTTTTTTTCTTGTCCTTGACATAAAATTTGTGGGTTGTCCTAAATAGTCTTTTTTGAGGGACGTATTGACTATATGCAACTAAACATTTGCGCAAAAAATCTTTGCATTTTCTTTTAGTGGAAGATTCTTTGGATTTCGATTTGGATTTGGAGTTGCTTTTGCTTTTGGAATTAGACCTATTTTTCTTTGTACGAGGCGATGACGACGATGACTTTGATGATAATGATGGTGTTGGTGACCGGGGTCTTTTTCGTACAGTACTTGACATTCAACTACCTTTCTGTACAATAGAGAGAAAAAAAATCCCCATGAGGCGTTCGTTAACAGTTTTCTTTTTACGTCTTATAATACAAATGGAAGATTTGCAAAAACACTTGGCATCCTTTTTCCCGTCCACAGACCCCAGTTCTACTGTAGATGGAAAAAAAGAAGAAGAACCGATTCCCGAATACGCAACGACAATATTCACTCTTCCCATCGAGTATTTACCTGTAGAAGAAAAACACGTACTATCATCTATGGTATCAGACGATCTGGAACTCGTTTTAGGCGAAAATCCCATGTATTCCACTCTTTTACGACCATCCAATTTGTTCTCTCAACAACTCATTCCACAATACCAAAAACATTTTACCACCAATGTAGACTTTCTACAGGATACCCAACAAGTGGTCAGCAATATGAAATCCTTTACAAAGGACCCGACAAATACCAATACCAAACCGTCTTCTTATTGCATTCCATGCGAGGTCATTCAAAAGCAATGGAAAGACGTCAAACATACACCCGGTTTCAAAGAAACCTATGGCTATTTAGATTGGAGTTTCTTGGAATCGCTAAATTATTCATCCTTGACTCTCCAGGGAATTACTTTAGCCAATATGCTCTCTCCATTGATGAGTTTTTTCATTCCCTTTTTATTTCTATTGTTTCCCTTTTTGATTTTGAAAATCCAAGGAGTCCCCATCACCATCCGGATCTATTTAGACGTTTTGAAAAACATTGCCAAACATCATTTTATTGGAAAAGCCATTGCCACTTTTGAGTCATTTAGCATTCAAAATCTCATTTACTTAATGGCCATGTTGGCACTCTACGGTCTACAAATGTACCAAAATACCATGCAATGTCTACGGTTTTATCGTAACATTCAAAAAATCAACGACGACTTGCTTCAATGGAAACTGTACGTCAATCATTCCATTGAACAAATGACTCGGTTTGCCGAAGTCAATCGAGACATTGGAACTTATAAAGGATTCAACCAAACAATAAGGAAACATGTCTCTGAATTGCATAGTCTACAGGAATTATTGGATCCCATTTATCCATTCCAATGTTCGATTTGGAAAACGACCGATATTGGATACATGATGAAGGTTTATTATTTGCTACATAATGACGAAGCATTTGAACAAGCATTAGTCTATTCTATGGGATTCCATGGTTATGTAGATAATTTGTCTCAACTCTACAGTAGATTATGCGACGGTTCAATCCATAAGGCAGAATACTGTAGAGAAAATGATGATAATGTGGATGCCGATGTCGAAGGTGATGGTGATGGTGATGGTGATGGTGATGGTGATGGTGATGTGGTTGATGATGATGACGAAATTAGAACCATTTATACTGAATCAACGACCGAGTCCAAAGAAGAAGAGTCCAAAGAAGAAGAGTCCAAAGAAGAAGAGTCCAAAGAAGAAGAGTCCAAAGAAGAAGAGTCCAAAGAAGAAGAAGAGTCCAAAGAAGAAGAAGAGGCCACTAAAGTAGAACCCAAATGCAAAATCGAAGACCAATATTATCCACCACAAGAAGCCGATGGTGTTCGTAACCATGTCAATTTAGAACATTTTGGCGTGATCACCGGACCGAATGCTTCCGGTAAAACCACTTATTTGAAAACCACGGCCATTAATATTATATTGAGTCAACAATTTGGCATGGGTTTCTACAGTAAATGTACTTTGAATCCTTATACTCATATTCATTCTTATTTGAATATACCCGATACATCCGGACGTGACAGTTTATTCCAAGCCGAATCCCGTAGATGCAAAGAGATTTTACAGACGATTCAACAAAAAGGCGTGACCCGACAGTTTTGTATTTTCGATGAATTGTATTCCGGTACAAACCCCAAAGAGGCTACTAAATCGGCATATGCATTTATGGAATTCTTACGACAATACAAACACGTCGACCTGTTTTTGACGACACATTATGTTTCGATTTGTGATCAATGGACAAAACCAACTGCTGACAAGAAAATCATAGATAATTATCAAATGGTTGTGAAATCTATTTCTACAGAAGATGGAAGTATTGTAGATGAAGATGAATGGAGAGAAAATGAAAAGGAAAAAGAAATGCCTAAAGTAAAAAGAATCCCCACTTACAGAATTGCTAAAGGGATTTCCCATATCGAAGGGGCTTTAGGGATTTTGGAAGATATGGAATATCCGGAAGAAATGATTGAAATGATCCGCGACAATTAGTTTAGAAACCAATAATCATCCAACCATGAAGTAATGAATATTGTAGATGTAAAAATATTCATTACTTTTTTTTGATTTCATTTAGGCAGTTTTGGATTCACTCTCCTTTTTAGTAAAGTGATGATTGACAAACTTTTGCATCGTAAAATAAGTCAATTCTTGTTTACGGGATTGTTCGCCGAATAATTTGTACAGGGTTTCATCCGGTTTGATTTGCTTTTTGTTTTCCGGGTTTTGTAATTGATGGTCTTTTATATATTGAATCAATGCACGGGTTACGGTTGTACGGGAAACTTCACTCCCTTCAGGTAGTGACAAAAAATCGCACATTTCCTTGGATACAGGAGTAGGCCGGGCAAATCCACAAGGTTTGCGATTCGATTTGGGTTTCACTGGTTTAGCCATTTTTTGGCGGACTTTCATCAACATTTTGTGTACAGTCTTTTGACGAGCCCGTAAAGAATCGTAAATCGTTTTTATTTGTGCCAATTCTTTATTTTGATCTTCTAATATCGCCTCTATTTTATCGACAATTGTTAATTTCGTTTTGGTTGGTTCTACTGCTGACATAATAGGAAAAAATACAAATACAAATTATTTCTATGTGATTATAGTACGTAACACGAACATAACATTTATATTGTTTTTTCCAAGCATTTTTTATTCTATTTTTAGTTGTGTACTATTATTTCCAAAAGTGTCAAAAATTCCATGATGATAATCATAATCACATACTGTAGAAGATGTCAATGCATGAAATACATACGAAACTACCCGATTTTCAAACAAATAAATACAAGTTTCAATACACGTATATATGGTCATACAGGTCATGCATTTATGGCTAAACCATATCAAATGATTAAGTAGTACTTGATTTGGTCGATGATATAGGACTTTGGTTTTACAATACGGACAAAGTAACCGATGTTTATACCACTTCATAATGCAAAAATTGTGCGCATATACTTTGCATCTACAGTCTTTTTCGAAAATACGGTCTAGTAAGATTAGACCCTGTTGTATATTTGTGTATTCCATGTACGATAATGGTTCAAAACAAATGATACATGGATGACTAAATGTCATGGTATTGGTTTTGGTATTGGTATTGGTCTTTCGATACATATAAATAATTCTTTATTCTACAATAAATGATTATTTGTTTTTTTGGGAGGGTTTCTATTCAATTTTACTACTTTTTGGCATTTCTTCTACGAACGACTTTAGTAAAACCGGCATTTTCACTATTCGCACTGGGATCTTTGGGAGGACGTGATTGACTTCTGTATTGTTGACGAGTTTCGCACATTAATTTACCGTTTTGAATACCGGTAACATTGAATGCCTGGAATTTATGGTTTTCATTGGTGGATTCGGCCAATTCAAATTCGACATATTCGCCTTGGACCAAGTATTTGTATTGTGAATCGATTACTTTTACTGTACTGTAGTGTGTGAAAATATCCACATCTTCATCTGATTCATTTTTCATAGTAATAAAACCGTAACCGGCTTTAGAATTGAACCATTTGACTTGTCCTAGGTGGCGGACTATAAGTGTTGTATTAGTATTAGTATTTGTATTATTTTCAGTTGCTGTTTCAGTGCTCATATTTGTATAGTTGTCTATTGTCTATCGTATATGTCATATTAACCCGATTTATTTATATTGTTTTTTCCAAACAATTCTATTTCTAACTGTACAGTATAAACAGTAATATGAAACAAAAGACTTTAGTGATTATTATATTAGTAATAGCCTTTTTCCTATTGGTTTTCTTTAGTCAACCCAAAGTAAAAGATGCATTTAGTTCCATTGCCGATACAATAGAAAAAAAAGTGGTCAATGGAATGCCATATTATATACAAGATTATAACAAAAATCCAGTAGGAAGCCATGACCGATACAGTACAGAAAAGGTGGCATTGAGTACTATACCCCCGCCACTACAAAATAGACATATAAAAGAATTGAAAAATATATGCGATAAAACTTGCCAAGAACAACCCGAATGTTCTGCTGTAGAGGGTAAATATTCTTGTATATCGGGTTATGAAACCGCAAATAAGGCATGCACCTGTTTATTCCAGGAAACATCATCGGAAGCATTTACATCTGGCTCTGGCTCTTTAGCAACTACAAAAAACCCAATTACCATTGCTTTTGAAAATGCACGTTATTTGCCCAAATGGAAAATGGATTCCACATTTGATTCTAATTGGGTATCATTGCGTAGAAAGCAACTCGATTTGGATACAGTTAACTGGTCCAAAGATTTAGACGAATATTCGATTTGTTTTTGGATTAAAATGGACCCAACGAAAATGAATCGTATGGTCATGCCATTGATGGAAATCAAACAAAATAATTCTAGAGTTTTATCTGTTCATATGGAAAAAGATAATGGAAATATTTCGGTTGAACAAAAGGATCCTTCTGGAACACCTGTACACTGGACTTATTATTTGAATGAAAATTTCAATATGATAGATTATCACATTATAATCACATATAGGAAAAACGTAGTAGGAGTCAATAACAATGGTATCGAAGTATTTCAAAATGGTCAACGTGTAGACAATAAATACAAGGACGATGCTTTTTGGAAACCGCAAATCCAAAATGATGCAAATTACCATACAAATCCCTCATTGAGTAACAATACACTCACATTGAACCGAAAAGATGTATCTGGTTTTGATCTCAAAAAATTCATTACATATCATCACGTATTAACGGATGATGAAGCACAATTTATGTATTTATCAACTCACAAGGCTTAAATATATAGATAATTTATCTACAGTAGAATTATATACTAGTATAGATATAGAAGGTAATAAGTCATTCGTATAATAAAAAAATGGAAACACAACGAAAATACATTATTTTAGTGTTAGTAGCACTGTTTTTCATAGTATTATTTTTGTACTTTCTACAGGATCGATATTACCATTTAGAGAAATTTTCGTCCATTGGAAATTATAAAACATTGGGTGATATTCAAGATGATTTAGCCATACAACCCATTCTATTGGATCACACTACATTAAATGAATACAAAGATACTTGGACCAATGCTTCTATTATTGCCAATAAAGGTAAATTGATATTGAAAGATAAACTAGCCCTTGGATTCATTTATGAAAAACCCGAATCTACTGTACGAGGTGTTACTGTCAATAATATGGATTGGAAAGCGTATTTTGAAGAATACCCCGAATTAGCCAGAGATGGATTACCATACAATAAGGAATCTGCATATGACCATTATTTGAGATATACTGTAAATGGATATACTGTAAATGGTCAATATATAAAGGAAAATCGTTTTGTCAATAAATTGTATTTGTGGAGAGAAATGCCGAATAAAGTCAGCAATGATCGGTTTAGCATTTCATATTGGATTTATATTAATAATCCGAGTGTTAATTGGCAAACCGTATTCCATTTAGGAACACGACCGGGTGACCATTTGGTGCAAAATTGGAATGGTCGACACCCGGGCATTTGGTTATGGCCCAATCATCCTGTTTTACATGTACGCCAAAATATAGGCACTGATTGGAATTCTGGTTCAGGTAGTAAAGAGACTGGTGAATGGAATAAAGAAAAAGAAAGACAATCACTATCAGTCAAACGTCCTTATTTTATAACTCATGTACTTCATAATGATAAAACAATTTTGTACGTAAATGGAGAAATAAAGTATGAACATCTTCATGAAAACCCGGGTGCATCATTGAAAGATGCTGCTGCCTATTTAACTGTAGGACAACAATTACCACTTCCTTCTGACGGTAGTGATTATTCTTATGTATTGAAAGATGTGAATATGTATTACGGAGCACTTAGTGCCACACAGGTGGCCAATTTGTATGAATTAAATAAGCACAATTGTGGCAATGGAGAGGATGCATTACAAGCCATTAAACAAGACAGTAGTAGTAGCGAAGGTTTTCAAATTATGAATTCTCTTGGACCTTCTTCTACAGTAGAATCATTTAGTGCCGGGCCAATTATACTACCACCGACTGTAAAAACCAAATTGGGATATGAATTTAATTTTGATGAGTTGGATCCGGAAGCCATTGGAGATGCTGAGGAAAATGCTGTACCAGAATATACTAGTGCTGGATCTACATCAACTGGTCCTAAAAAAGAGGTGTTATTGGAGAAAGATAAATACGATTTATGTGAAGATAAAACCTTGAAATACATTGATTTCAAAGCGAATGATAAACAATATTATATTGATTTGAAAAAAATAGGCAAACAAATCAAATTCCAGCAATATACCGGTGCTTCTTTTGCATTTTGGATAAAATACGGTCGAACTAACGATTGGAGCGAAAAACGACTATTTACTTTTGGTTTAGGAAATGGATGGTATGTGTATTGTCCAATTATTGCGAAAACTTTATATTTTTCTTTTTGGGCAGACCAAAGACCAATTGTATCAATACCTGTACAGAACGTCATTATTGGAGAATGGGTTCATATTGCATGGGTGATTCGCAATGATGAAGAAAAATCTTGGACTGTTTATGTGAATGGAGTAGAACATACTACTGAAAATGGGAAAATGATCGTATATGCATCTGGTACGGGACAGAATGATGAGCAAATAATAGGTATGCGAAACGGGAAAGGTCAATTTTTTCCAGGGTGCTTAGGGGATTTCCGTATATATGAAGGTGAATTGACCGAAGAACAAGTGAAACACATTGGTGGATTCAAAACAATAAATAATGATATAGATCATTCAGGGCCCAAAAATGAGGTTTTCCATATAAAAGGGTATAGTCACACAAAAGACCAATCTGGAAGTAAATGCGCTGAATTCGGCGGAGCCAAAGTGGCAACCCGAGAACAAGTGAGTCAAGCCCAATATGCGGGAGCCGATTGGTGTTCTACAGGATGGGTCCAAGATGAAAGAAGTGCCTTGTATCCTATTACTACTACATTAGTACAAGGTTGTGGAAATGGATATCCGGGTATTAAATACTATACACCAAAATATAATGGTGTCGAGAAAGCCGGTATTAATTGTTATGGAGTCAAACCGGAGAAAAGTGATAGTAATTCATGGAAATTGCGTAATTGGAAGCCTGGACAATGGAGTAAATATTGAGGGAACATTTAGGTTCCCTCCCATACCCCCCTCCGTTCCACGTTGTGTGTGTGTGTGTGGTCTGATAAAATAAAAACGTGATTTTTATTTTTTCAATATATTTTTTTATTTATGAATAACCCATATTTTCGGTCTGATAACTAAAGTAATAGACTGTAGAACCCTCAGGCACATATTTGGTATAAGCACCAAGTTGACCTGGAGTACCCATACTAGTAAGACCGGATGATACAATAGAAGATGATACATCAAAAGCAGTACCAATGGCCAATGTGTTGTTTGCATTGGTATAATGGGATTGGTCAAATATATAGGTGGTGCCACTATTATTGGCAAAATCGATAGCGGGTTTTTCGACAAAACCACTACCACTGTCCAACTGGAAAGCACTATTTGCCACATCTACAGTATAATTCTCTATAGGTGGTGAAGCAATGGAAAAGGTTACTTTATCAAAAGCGGCTTGTCCAGTATTAGTGTTATCGATATAGTAGGATTCAAATGAAACAATATAACTGGCTTCTAAATGAAGTCGTTTTTTCCACCCAGGCTGTATTAGTGACTAAATATTCATGTGTATGAATAACTGTAGAATCTGCTTCTTTTGTAATTTTAATGCGTTTGATACAGAAACCATACCTGAATAAGTTATTAGAACATCATACCATGATAAGATGTAATTATTTACTGGTAAAGTGATTATTTGTTGTAAATAGCCAGTATTTTGGTTAGTACTTACCTCTACCCATACAACAGGAACCATCTACAAATGGAGTCGGAAAATTAAACCCTGTTGTATCATCTTCTCTTATAATAAAAGTAGGAGTATGACTCGGTATAACGATTGTTGTCCAATTATCTATATTCTTGTTATGTTGCTGATGTACCTTCAACATCAACTAAATCATTATTTTCAAAACTGCTATTCAATAATTGTGGAGCAGTACCCGATGATCAGTCACTACTTACCACCATTATCATACTCAAGGTACACCAATCACCAATCGTTCACCAGTATAACCCGAGCTAATATCCAATATAACCAAATCATTTGTACGAGTCACTACCGATTCATTTTTTGTAAAAATATCATCTACATTGGTTCCGAACACCAAGGATAAATCTGTCATCGTGGAATTCGTTATATCAAACATATACTTGTCTCCGGTTCCAAAGGATAAATCCGGTTGATTCAAATATTGTCCGCCCAACCCTGTACTGGAAAACTC